>JGI1356J14229_10001396_pt1 | contig 20106 bp, 16 predicted proteins | sample Subgrocontami58m_FD_14229 | JGI IMG/M metagenome (IMG submission 14229) | reverse complement strand
ACTCGCAATTGTTGGTGACCGACACCGCGACGTAGATGAGCTCCTTGGTCAGCGGATCGATGCTGCCCGGCCCCATCACCTGCTTGACGTCCTCCCAGAGCCGCCGGAGGGTCGGTGGATGGCTGCCGAGAACCTTCCAGAAGTTGTTGATCCAGTTCGTCTTACGTGTTGCCATGATGTCATCATAGACCGCCCGGACCTCGGGCGACGCTTCGGCGTACTCCACCATCCTCGCCATGGGCATGTAAACCTCCTTGAAACTTATCGACGGAAGGCTATTCTAAGGTGGGTTGGTTTGTTATCGCTCGGATGTTGACGGAACTGGCGAAGATTTTGACTTTATATACGTCTCCCGATTTTGGAAAGTTGCAAAGCTGCAACTTTCCAAAATCGGGAGATTGATGAACGGCAAAGCAAGCCACCCTGATTGGATCCGTCCGTGCCGGCTCAAGAAACGCGGGGCAAGTGTAGAATGCGGCCCGCCGCACCTCAGAAGACCCCCCCGAGGACGAAGCATGAGCGCGAAAGTGACCAAGACCGATGCCGAATGGCGTGCCCAGCTCACGCCCATGCAGTACAACGTGACGCGCAGGAAGGGAACCGAGCGCGCGTTCAGCGGCAAGTACTGGGACTGCAAGGACAAGGGCGTCTACCGCTGCGTATGCTGCGGGGCCGGGCTTTTCAGCTCCGCGACCAAGTTCGATTCCGGCACCGGCTGGCCGTCGTACTGGGCCCCGATCGACGAGGCGAGCGTGCGCTCGGAGGACGACTACACCATGCTGATGCATCGCACCGAAGTCACCTGCGCGAACTGCGGCGCCCATCTCGGGCACGTGTTCGACGACGGACCCCGGCCCACCGGGCTGCGCTACTGCATCAACTCCGCATCGCTGACGCTGGACAAGCAGGACTAGGGGCGCGCGGCAGACATGAAATTCCTGTTCGACCTGTTTCCGATCATCCTGTTCTTCGTCGCGTTCAAGTTCGCCGGCATCTACGTGGCGACGGCGACGGCGATCGCCGCGACGTTCGCGCAGATCGGCTGGCTGAAGCTCAGGCGGCGCAAGGTCGATACCATGATGTGGGTGAGCCTCGCGATCATCGTCGTCTTCGGCGGCGCGACGCTCGCCCTGCACGACGAGACCTTCATCAAGTGGAAGCCCACGGTGCTCTACTGGCTGTTCGGCGCAGCGCTCGCGCTCGCCCATCTGCTGTGGCGCAAGAACCTCATCCGTACGATGCTCGGCGAGCAGGTCACGCTTCCCGAAACTGCGTGGCGGCGGCTCAACTGGAGCTGGATCGGGTTCTTCGCCTTCATGGGCGCCGCGAACCTCTACGTGGCCTTCAATTTCTCCACCGACGCGTGGGTGAACTTCAAGCTGTTCGGCGGCATGGGACTGATGCTGCTGTTCGTCGTTCTGCAGGCGGTGTTCCTCGCCCGGCACGTGCAGGAGAAGGAGCAGCAGCGTTGAGCCGCGCCGGTGGCGCGGACTCCGCTCAAAGCATGAATCTCGCCCAGTCCATGGAAGCCCGGCTCGCCTCGCTCGAGCCGACCTCGATCGAGATTGCCGATGAGTCCGGACAGCATCTCGGCCACGCCGGATGGAAGCCGGGCGGCAGCCACTTCCGTCTGAGGATCGTGTCCCCCCGCTTCGCCGGCAAGGACCGGCTAGCGCGCCATCGGATGATCTACGACGCGCTCGGCCCGCTCATGCGCGACGAAATCCACGCGCTCGTCATCCATGCGCTCGCGCCGGATGAGCTATGATTCGTCTTCCCGCCGCTCGAAAGGAGCAGTAATGAAAGCGTATTTCCTCGTTGCCGGCGTGGTTCTCGCCGGCGCCATCGCCATGCCGGCACTGTCGCAGACCGCCACGCGCGACGCGGGCAAGGCCGCAACGCGCGACGCCGGAAAGGCCGCCACGGTCAACGGCAAGGCGATTCCCAAGTCCCGTGTCGATTTCCTGATGAAGCAGCAGGCCGCCCAGGGCGCGCCCGACAACGAGCAGATGCGCCAGGCCGTCATCGACCGCCTGATCAACATCGAGGTCGTCGTGCAGGAAGCCGAGCGCAGGGGATTGGCCAAGAGCGCCGAGGTCCAGTCCCAGCTCGAGCTCGCCCGCCAGCAGATCATCTTCCAGGCCTACCTTCAGGATTACCTGAAGTCCCATCCGGTCAAGGACGAGGCCGCGCGCGCCGAGTACAACAAGGTCAAGGCGCAGCGCGGAGACAAGGAATACAAGGCGCGCCACATCCTCGTCGAGAAGGACACCGAGGCGAAGGAGATCATCGAGCAGCTCAAGAAGGGCGCGAAGTTCGAGGACCTCGCCAAGCAGTCGACGGACATCGGCTCGCGCGACAAGGGCGGCGAGCTCGACTGGCAGCCGGCGTCGACCTATGTCAAGCCGTTCGCCGACGCGCTCGCGAAGCTGGAGAAGGGCAAGACCACGGAGGCGCCCGTGCACAGCCAGTTCGGCTGGCACGTCATCCGGCTCGACGACGTGCGTCCGATGCAGTTCCCGGCCTTCGACGACGTCAAGCAGCAGATCGTCAGCATGCTGCAGAACCGCGAGGTCGAAGGCGTGGTGAAGGGCCTGCGCGCCAAGGCGAAAGTCGAATAGCGTAGCGCCTCGGGCGCGCCAGCAAGGGGCCACCTGCCTCCTTCCCGGCGTGCCCTGCCCTCTGCCCGCCCGGGTCGCACCTGGCGTCCCCGACAGGTCGTCAACACGACGCGCATGCAATAATCAATATGAGAAAATGCATGTCCAATGTGGCTATGACCTCCTGAAGCGAATCGACTTCCCCTGGCCGGTCGCGGAAACCGTGCTGCAGCACCATGAACGGCTCGACGGCAGCGGCTATCCCAAGGGGCTCAAGGGAAACGAAATCCTGCTGGAGGCCAGAATCATCGGCCTGGCCGACAGCATCGTGTCCATGGCCTACGAGCAGCGCTTTCACCGGCCCCGGCTGGGCATCTCTGCGGCATTGATCGAGGTGGAAAAGGAAAAGGGACGGCTCTTCGACGCCGCGGTCGTGGACGCGACGCTGCGGCTTTTTCGGGAAAAAGGCTTCGATTTCAGGTGACCCACTTGCGCGCGTTGCGGAAGATGCGCAGCCACGGCCCGTCCTCGCCCCATTCCCCAGGGTGCCAGGACTGCTGCACCGAGCGGAACACGCGCTCGGGATGCGGCATGAGGATCGTGAACCGGCCGTCGGCGGTGGTGAATCCGGTCGCGCCGCCCGGAGACCCGTTGGGATTGAGCGGGTAGGTTTCGGCGGGAGCGCCGCGGTTGTCCACGTAGCGCAGCGCGAGGATCGCCGAGCGCTCGCTGCCGGGCCGGTCGAACACCGCGCGACCCTCGCCGTGCGCGGTCGCGATGGGCATGCGGCTGCCCTGCATTCCGGCGAAAAACAGCGACGGGCTCGAAGTCACCTCGACCATCACGAGGCGCGCCTCGAACTGCTCGGAGCGGTTGCGCAGGAAGCGCGGCCAGTCGCCCGCACCCGGGATCATGTCGCGCAGGTGGCTCATCATCTGGCAGCCGTTGCACACGCCGAGCGCGAAGCTGTCGCCGCGCCCGAAGAAGGCGCTGAACGCATCGCGCGCGCGCGCATTGAACAGGATGGACTTGGCCCAGCCCGCGCCCCCGCCCAGCACGTCGCCGTAGGAGAATCCGCCAGCGGCGGCGAAACCCTTGAACTGCGCGAGCGAGACGCGGCCCGAAATGACGTCGCTCATGTGCACATCGAACGCGTCGAACCCCGCGCGGTCGAACGCGGCCGCCATCTCGACGTGGCCGTTCACGCCCTGCTCGCGCAGCACGGCGACGCGCGGGCGCGCGCCCGAGGCGATGTACGGTGTGGCGATGTCCTCCGCGGGATCGAAGCCCAGCCGCGCGTGCAGCCCGGGATCGGTCGCGTCGAGAATGCGGTCGAATTCCTCGCGCGCGCAGCCGGGGTGGTCGCGCAGCGCCTGCATGCGGTAGCTGACTTCGGACCAGGCGCGCTGCAGCGCGACGCGCGATTCGCCGAACACCGGCTTCGCGCCGCGCACGATGCTCACCTCGTCCCGGGAGCCGGGCGAACCGATCCGGTGCGCGGCGAGTCCCGCGGCCTTCAGACGCGAGAGGATTTCGTCGCGGTCCGCGGCGCGGACCTGGATCACCGCGCCCAGCTCCTCGGCGAACAGCGCGGCGAGCACGCGTTCCACGCCGCCGCCGCCGGCGAGCGGCTCCACGTCGAGCGTCACGCCGGCGTGCCCGGCGAAAGCCATCTCGCACACGCACGCGAACAGCCCGCCGTCCGAGCGGTCGTGGTAGGCGAGGATCCTCCCGTCGCGCGCGAGCGACTGCACGCACTCGAAGAAGCGCGCCAGCGCCGCGGGCTCGTCGAGGTCGGGCGGATCGTCGCCGAAGCGGCCGAACACCTGCGCGAGAATCGAGCCGCCCAAGCGGTTGCGCCCGGCGCCGAGGTCGATCAGCACCAGATCCGTGGGCCCGAGGTCGGTGCGCAGCTGCGGCGTGAGTGTCGCGCGCGCGTCCGCGCACGGCGCGAAGGCCGAAATGATGAGCGACAGCGGCGACACCACTTCGCGCGCCGCCCCGCCCTCCTGCCACAGCGTGCGCATCGAGAGCGAATCCTTGCCCACCGGAATGCTGATGCCCAGCTGCGGGCACAGCTCGAGCGCCACGGCGCTCACCGTGTCGTACAGCGCGGCGTCCTCGCCGGGTGAGCCTGCGGCCGCCATCCAGTTGGCCGAGAGCTTGACGCGCGCGAGCGATTCGACGCGCGCCGCGGCGAGATTGGTGAGCGCCTCGGCCACCGCCATGCGCCCCGATGCCGGTCCGTCGATGACGGCGAGCGGCGTGCGCTCGCCCACCGCGAACGCCTCGCCCGCGCAGCCCTCGAAGTCGAGCAGCGTCACCGCGCAGTCGGCCGCGGGCACCTGCCAGGGGCCGACGAAGGGGTCGCGCGCGCACAATCCGCCCACGGTGCGGTCGCCGATCGAGACGAGGAAGGTCTTGTTCGCCACCGTGGGCGCGCGCAGCACGCGGTGGCAGGCGTCGGCCAACTCGATGCCGTCGAACGCGAAGGCCTCGAGCCGCGGACGCAGGCGGCGCACGTCCCGCGTCATGCGCGGTGGCTTGCCGAGCAGCACGCCGAGGTCCATGTCCACCGGAACGTTGCCGAAGTGCGGATCCGCCACATGAAGCCGGGGCTCGGCTGTGGCCGTTCCCAGCACCGCGAACGGACAGCGCTCGCGCGCGCAGATCGCCTCGAACTGCGCGCGGCTCTCCGGCGCGATCGCCAGCACGTAGCGCTCCTGCGCCTCGTTGCACCAGATCTCGCGTGGCGACATCCCCGGCTCCTCGGAGGGAGCGGCGCGCAGGTCGATGCGCGCGCCCCGGCCCGCGCCGTGCACGATCTCGGGCAATGCGTTCGACAGGCCGCCCGCGCCCACATCGTGGATCGAGAGGATGGGGTTCGCGTCGCCGAGCTGCCAGCAGCGGTCGATCACCTCCTGCGCGCGCCGCTCGATCTCGGCGTTGCCCCGCTGCACCGAATCGAAGTCGAGGTCCTCGACGTTGGCCCCGGTATCCATGCTCGATGCCGCGCCCCCGCCCATGCCGATCAGCATGCCCGGCCCGCCGAGCTGGACGAGCAGCGCGCCCTCGGGCAGCGCGCTCTTGTGCGTCTGCGCCGCGTCGATGTTGCCGATGCCGCCGGCGATCATGATCGGCTTGTGGTAGCCGCGCACCGTGCCGCCCACCCGCGCCTCGAAGCTGCGGAAGTAGCCCGCGAGGTTCGGCCGGCCGAACTCGTTGTTGAACGAGGCCGCGCCGATCGGCCCCTCGAGCATGATCGAGAGCGCCGAGGCGATGCGCGCCGGCTTTCCCTCGGTCTCCTCCCAGGGCTGCTCGAATTCGGGGATGCGCAGGTGCGACACCGAGAAGCCACACAGGCCGGCCTTGGGCCGCGCGCCGCGGCCGGTCGCGCCCTCGTCGCGGATCTCGCCCCCGGAGCCGGTGGCCGCTCCCGGGAAAGGCGAGATCGCCGTCGGGTGGTTGTGCGTCTCGCATTTCATCAGCGTGTGCGTGAGCTCGGCGCGCGCCGCGTAGCGGCCGTCCGCGCGCGGATGGAATCGCCGCGCGACCCGCCCTTGCATGACCGCCGCGTTGTCGGAGTACGCGACGATCGTTCCCTCGGGCCGCAGCTCGTGGGTCCGGCGGATCATGCCGAAAAGCGAGTGCTCCTGCGGCGCACCGTCGATCACCCAGTCCGCGTTGAAGATCTTGTGCCGGCAGTGCTCGGAGTTCGCCTGCGCGAACATCGTGAGCTCGACGTCGGTGGGATCGCGGCCGGCGCCGCGGAAGTGATCGAGCAGGTAGTCGATCTCGTCGGGGGAGAGCGCGAGCCCCATCGTCGCGTTCGCCGCCTCGAGCGCCTGGCGGCCTCCCGAGAGCACGGGGACGCAGGCCATCGGCCTGGGGTCGAAGTGGCGGAACAGCTGCCCGGCCTGGTCGAAGTCCTCCAGCACGGTCTCCGTCATCCGGTCGTGCAGCAGCGGCAGGATCGAGGACCGGTGCGACGCGACGGCGCCCCCGCCCGCGAGCCGGTAGGCGAGCCCGCGTTCGACGCGGCGCAGCGCGGACAGCCCGCAATGGCGCGCGATATCGGTCGCCTTCGACGACCAGGGGGAGATCGTGCCCAGGCGCGGTACGACCAGCAGCAGCGCGCCCTCGGAGGCGGCGGGCGGCGCCGGATCGCCGTATTCGAGCAGGCGCTCGAGGACGCTACGCTCGTGCTGCGCGAGCTCGCGATCGAGCTCGGCGAAATGCCAGTACTCGGCGGCGAGGATGCGCAGCGACCGATGCAGGGCCGCGAGCCGTGAATTGAGTTTGTCGAGCCGGAATGCGGAGAGGGCCGAGGCTCCGCGCAACTTCAGTGTGATCGGCATGGGCGCGCGTCGGTAAAGCGGGATTATACCCGAGCACCGCGCGGCCCCGGGTCGACGCCGCCGGACCGGCGGCCGCGAGCCTTAGCCCTGGCCCGCCTTGACGCGCAGTGTGGCCTCGAGGCGCGCTCTCTCGCGCGCCGCTTCGCGCGCGCGCGTCGCGGCGGCCTGGCGCGCGATGTCTTCGGCGTCGGCCTGCATCCGCCGCGCCTCCTCCAGTTTGCGCTCGGGAGTCGCGCGCAGGCCGGTGAAATCCAGGTCGGACTCGCCTGTCACCACGGGACTCTGGGAAGGCGGCGCAAGGGTCTGGGGTGCCGACGCGAACGCGCGCACGAACCCGTCGCGCTGCAATTTTTCAAGCGCCTCGATCAGCTTGTGCACAGGCCCGCTGCCGAGCTTCAGCGCGAGCGAGCCGACCGTGCTCTTGCCGTCGATTTCCTTGAGAAGGCCGCGCAGGTCGCGCGGAAGCTCGCTGCTTCTGCCGGACGCCTCCAGCAGGCCCTTGGCGGTCTTCGTAACGATGGTATGCCGGTCCATATGCGTCAGGTTTCGATTCGGCGCCGAACTGCGGTGTCGGCGCGATTAACCTGAACCCCCCGGATGATTATATGCAAATCGGCCCGATGCCATCGGCATAATGTCACATCCCGGCGCGAATTCGGGGGCGATTGGGAGGCAGCGGACCCGCGCCCGCCGGCCGCGGCGCACCGTACCCGCCCCCGCCGGGGGTTTCGATCACGAATACGTCGCCCGGCCCCATGGACGCCTTGTCGGCGGCCTGCAATTCCACGATCTCGCCGTTCGCCCGCTCGATGCGGTTCCGGCCGGTGGCGCCGGGCCGCCCGCCGGCCATGCCGTAGGGAGGAATGCGCCGGTGCCCGGACAGGATGGCGGCCGTCATCGGCTCGAGGAAGCGCACGCGCCGGAGCGCCCCGTTCCCCCCGCGCCAGCGGCCCGCGCCGCCGCTGCCCGCGCGGATCTCGAAGCGCTCCAGCAGCACCGGGAAGCGCCACTCGAGCACCTCGGGGTCGGTCAGGCGCGAGTTGGTCATGTGGCTCTGGACGCAGTCGGTGCCGTCGAAGCCCTCGGCGGCCGCTTCGGCGCCGCGCCGGGCGACGCCGGCGCCCGAGCCGCCGGAGATCGTCTCGTAGTACTGGTAGCGCTCGTCGCCGAAGGTGAAGTTGTTCATCGTCCCCTGCGAGGCGCCCATGATGCCGAGGGCTCCGTACAGCGCGTCGGTGATGCACTGCGAGGTCTCGACGTTGCCCGCGACCACCGCGGCGGGATAGCGCGGGCGCAGCATCGAGCCCTCGGGGATGACGACCGAAAGCGGCTTCAGGCAGCCGGCGTTGAGCGGAATGTCGTCGTCGACGAGGGTGCGGAAGACGTACAGCACCGCCGCCGTGCAAACCGCCGAAGGGGCGTTGAAGTTGTCGGGCAGCTGGGCCGAGGTGCCGGTGAAGTCGATGGTCGCGCTGCGGCCCCGCTCTGTCGATCGCGATGCGCACACGGATCACCGCGCCGTTGTCCATCTCGTAGGCGAATTCGCCGTCGGAGAGGACGTCGATCACGCGGCGCACCGCCTCCTCGGCATTGTCCTGGACGTGCTGCATGTAGGCCTGCACCACGTCGAGGCCGAAATGCGCCACCATCCGGTTGAGCTCCTGGACGCCTTTTCGTTGGCGGCGATCTGCGCGCGCAGATCGGCGAGGTTCTGCTCGACATTGCGCGCGGGGTAAGCGCCCGATCCGAGCAGCGCGCGCATTTCCGCCTCGCGCAACCGCCCCGCGTCCACCAGCTTGAAGTTGTCGATCAGCACGCCCTCCTCCTCGACGACGCGGCTGTCGGGCGGCATCGAGCCGGGCGTGATGCCGCCGATGTCGGCGTGGTGGCCGCGCGAGCCGACGTAGAACAGGACGCGCGCCCCTGCCTCGTCGAAGACCGGCGTGATCACCGTGACGTCGGGCAGGTGCGTGCCGCCGTTGTAGGGCGCGTTCAGCACGTAGACGTCGCCGGGGCGCATGCTGCCTTTGTTCTCGCGGATCACCGTCTGGATCGACTCGCCCATCGAGCCCAGATGCACCGGCATGTGCGGCGCGTTGGCGATGAGCCGGCCGCGCGCGTCGAACAGAGCGCACGAAAAGTCCAGCCGCTCCTTGATGTTCACCGAGTAGGCCGTGTTCGCGAGCCGCAATCCCATCTGCTCGGCGATCGACATGTAGAGGTTGTTGAAGATCTCCAGCATCACGGGATCGACGCGCGTGCCGATCGCCACACGCGCGGGCCGCGGCACGACGCGCTCGAGCACGAGGTGCCCGAGCCGCGTGACTTCGGCGCGCCAGCCCGGCTCGACCACCGTGGTCGCGTTGGCCTCGGCGATGATCGCCGGCCCCGCGACGCGGTCCCCCGGCGCGAGCGCGTCGCGCAGGTAGACCGGCGTCGCATGCCAGGCGCCGCCCGAATACATCTGCACGGCCCGCGCCGCCGCCGGCGGTCCCTCGCGCCCCGTCGGCGCGGGCGCGGCTTCCGCCGGGATCTCCGAGGCGCCGACTGCCTCGACCGAAACCGCCTCGGCGACGAGCCCGCGGCCCGGCATCAGGAAGCTGTAGCGGCGCCGGTAAGCCGCCTCGAACTGCGCCACCATGCCGGGGATCGTGTCGCGGCCGACCACGAGGGCCGAATCGGTGCCCTCGTAGCGCAGGTGCACCCGCTCGATCACGCGGATTCGCTCCGCGGGCACGCCCTGGCGCAGCAGTTCCCCGCGTGCCTGGACGGCGAGCTTCTCCAGCGTCTCGTCGAGAACGCACCGGTTCGCCTCGTCCAGGCGCGCCTCGACCGACTGCTCGCGCATCTCGGTGACGTCGGCGAGCCCCATGCCGTAGGCCGAGAGCACGCCGGCGAGCGGATGGATGAACACGCGCGTCATGCCCAGCGCGTCGGCGACGAGGCACGCGTGCTGGCCGCCGGCGCCGCCGAAGCAGCACAGCGTGTATTCGGTGACGTCGTGTCCGCGCTGCACCGAGATGCGCTTGATCGCCTCGGCCATGTTGCCCACGGCGATGTCGACGAAGCCCTCAGCGACCGCCTCGGGCGGGCGGCTGTCGCCGGTCGAGCCGCGGATCTGCGCGGCGAGATCGGCGAAGCGCAGGCGTACGCCGTCTGCGTCGAGCGCCTGGTCGCCGCCGGGACCGAACAGCGCAGGAAAGAAGTCGGGCTGGATCTTGCCCAGCATGACGTTCGCGTCGGTCACCGCGAGCGGGCCGTTCCTGCGGTAGCACAGCGGCCCGGGATTCGCGCCGGCGGAATCCGGCCCGACGCGGTAGCGCGAGCCGTCGAAGTGCAGGATCGACCCGCCGCCGGCGGCGACGGTGTGGATGCTCATCATCGGCGCGCGCATCCGCACGCCGGCGACCTGCGTCTCGAACGCGCGCTCGAGGTCGCTCAACTGCGCGCCGGCGAAGTGGGACACGTCGGTCGAGGTGCCGCCCATGTCGAAGCCGATGATCTTGTCGAACCCCGCCGCGAGCGAGGTCCGCACCGCGCCGACGATGCCTCCGGCGGGGCCCGAAAGAATGGAATCCTTGCCCTGGAAGCGCCGCGCGTCGGTCAAGCCGCCGCTGGACTGCATGAACATCAGCCGCACGTCCTGCAGTTCCGCGGCCACGCGGTCGACATAGCGTCGCAGGATCGGCGAGAGGTACGCGTCGACGACCGTGGTATCGCCGCGCGAGACGAGCTTCATGAGCCGGTCGACGTAGCGTCGCAGGATCGGCGAGAGGTAGGCGTCGACGACGGTGGTATCGCCGCGCGAGACGAGCTTCATCAGCGGGCTCACCTCGTGCGACACCGACACCTGCGTGAAGCCCGCCGCGCGCGCAAGCTGCGCGGCGACGCGTTCGTGCCCGGTGTGGCGGTAGCCGTGCATGAGCACGATCGCGACCGAGCGGTAACCCTCGGCGTACGCCGCCTGCAGATCCTCGCGCGTGCGCGTCTCCGCGAGCGGCACGAGCACCTCGCCGCGCGCGCCGACGCGCTCATCGACCTCGACCACCTTCGAGTACAGCAGCTCGGGGAGCACGATGTGGCGGTCGAACAGGCGCGGCCGGTTCTGGTAGGCGATGCGCAGCGCGTCGCGAAACCCGCGCGTGACGAGCAGCAGCGTGCGCTCGCCCTTGCGCTCGAGCAGCGCGTTGGTCGCCACGGTCGTGCCCATTTTCACCACCTCGATCGCATCGGGCGGAATGCGCTCGCCGGGAGCGAGGCCGAGCAGGTGGCGGATGCCGGCGAGCGCCGCGTCGCGGTAGCGCTCGGGGTTCTCCGACAGGAGTTTGTGCGTGGCGAGCGTGCCGTCGGGCCGTCTCGCGACCACGTCGGTGAAAGTCCCGCCGCGGTCGATCCAGAACTGCCAGCGGTTCGCGTTCGAAGCGGGGCCCATGCTCGCCCTTGCCATGCGGAGGTCGGATTTTAGCGCGCGGCGTGCGATGCTACACTGCGCGCTTTCGCTCTCCGGCCCCGTCGCGCCTCGATCCCCATGGAACGCGTTGATTGCATCGTCATCGGCGCAGGCGTGGTGGGTCTCGCGGTGGCCCGCGGCCTCGCTCTCGCCGGTCGCGAGGTCGTGGTCGTCGAGGCCGAGGACGCGATCGGGACGCACACGAGCTCCCGCAACAGCGAAGTGATCCACGCGGGCATCTACTACGCGCCCGGATCGCTGAAAGCGCGGCTGTGCGTTCCCGGCAGGCAGGCGCTGTACCGCTATTGCGAGGCGCATGGCGTCGCGCACCGGCTGTGCGGCAAGCTGATCGTCGCCGCGAACGACGCGCAGCGGCCGGCGCTCGGGCGGCTGCGCGCCCAGGCGCTCGCGAACGGCGTCGACGACCTGCGGGAAATCCCGGGCGCAGAGGCGCGCGCGATGGAGCCCGAGCTCTCCTGCGTCGCGGCGCTGCACTCGCCCTCCACGGGGATCATCGACAGCCACGGCTACATGCTCGCGCTGCTGGGCGACGCCGAGGCCCGCGGGGCGGTGCTCGCCCTCAGGAGCCCGGTCGAGGGCGGACGCGCGGGTCCCGACGCAATCGAGCTCGACGTCGGCGGCGGGCAGCGCACGCGCATCGCCGCGCGCTGCGTCGTGAACTCGGCCGGGCTGTTCGCGCAGAGGGTCGCGGCGAGCCTCTCCGGGTTTCCCGCCGCGCACGTGCCGCCCTGCCATTACGCCAAGGGCAACTACTATGCGCTTGCGGGCCGCGCGCCGTTCTCGCGATTGATTTACCCGATTCCGGAGGCGGCGGGACTGGGCGTGCACCTCACGCTCGACCTCGCGGGCCAGGCGCGCTTCGGCCCCGACGTCGAATGGATCGAGGCGATCGACTACAGCGTGGATCCGCGCCGCGCCGACGCTTTCTACCGCGAGATCCGCCGCTACTGGCCGGGGCTTCGCGACGGCGCGCTTGCCCCGGGCTACGCGGGGATCCGGCCGAAGCTGCAGGCGCCCGGCGAGCCGCCGCGCGACTTCCTGATCCAGGGCCCGAAGGACCACGGAATCGCGGGACTGGTGAACCTGTTCGGTATCGAGTCGCCGGGGCTGACCGCGTCGCTCGCGATTGCCGACTACGTGTTGGAGCTGCTGGATTCCCGCTTGCGCGGGAATGACGCCATTCCCTAGAGCTTCGCGCCGAGAAAGGCTTCGATCCGGCCGCCGGTGCGCACGCACATGCTGCCGAACGCGGAGGCGAAACTCCTGGGCTCGCCCATCCTGCCCAGATCCGGACTGTAGGCGACTTCGATGATGCGCCGCGCGATTTCCTGCGCGTTTTCCGTCTTCATGTCGTACATGTCGGGAATCATCGACTCGGTAGCCGCCTGGTTGATGCCGTGCTTGGCGAGCGTCGAGGCGACCAGGGCGAGATCGGCGTAGGCAATGCATTCCTCGACGGAATTGACGTGCGTATCCGCGAATGCGGGGGCGGCAACCAGCATGCATCCCGCGATCAAGGTCTTCACGTTGCGTCCCCTTGTGCTGTCGGCGATGGCCCCAGTAGAACACGCCGCACCGTGCAGGAATCACCCGATAACGGGTGGATTCAGGCCGCAAATCCGGGCTCGGCGTTTGAGCGCTCCCGCGATTCGGGGTAATCTAGCGCCGTATCCGGAACGGGGGGAATCGATCATGCATCTGCGCACCATTGCCGCGCTGGGCCTGGTATTTGCGACCGTGTTCGCCGCCGCGGCGCAAGCCCAGACCAAGTGGGACATGCCGACGGCGTACCCCGCAAGCAACTTCCACACCGAGAACATCGCCCAGTTTGCCGCCGACGTGGACCGCGGCACGGGCGGCAAGCTCAAGATCCAGGTGCACGCCAACGCGTCGCTGTTCAAGGCGCCGGAGATCAAGCGCGCGGTTCAGGGCGGACAGGCGCAGATCGGCGAGATCCTGCTGGTGAATTTCTCCAACGAGGACCCGATGTACGAGATCGACGGCATCCCGTTCCTCGCCACGAGCTACGCCGATTCGATGAAGCTCTACCGCGCGTCGAAAAAGGCGGTCGAAGACCGGCTGGCGAAGCAGGGCATGAAGCTGCTGTTCACCGTGGCCTGGCCGCCGCAGGGTATCTATTCGAAGAAGCAGCTGAACAGCGGAGCGGACATGAAAGGACTGAAATGGCGTGCCTACAGCCCGGCGACGGCGCGGATCGCGGAACTGGTCGGTGCCCAGCCGGTCAGCATCCAGGCGGCCGAGCTGACGCAGGCGCTCGCCACCGGCGTGGTGGACTCGATGATGACCTCGGGGGCGACAGGCTACGACACCAAGACGTATGAGCACGTGAAGTTCTTCGCCGATACGCAGGCCTGGCTGCCCAAGAACGCGGTCATCGTCAACCAGAAGGCGTTCGACGCCCTGGACAAGGCGACGCAAGGCGCGCTGCTCAAGGCCGCCGCGGACGCCGAGACGCGCGGCTGGGCGCTGTCGCAGGAGAAGAACAACTGGTATCTCGATCAGCTGCGCAAGAACGGCATGACCGTGTACGCGCCGAGCGCGCAGCTCAAGGCCGACATGAAGAAGGTCGGCGACACCATGATCGCGGACTGGCTGAAGAAGGCGGGTCCCGAGGGCAAGACGGTCATCGACGCCTTCCGGAAGATGTGACCGGCGCGCGCGATGCGCCGGACCCTCGACCTTCTCTATGACGCCGCCGGTTACCTGGCGGCGTTTTTCATGGTGGGGACGCTCGCGATGGTGCTGGTCGGCATCGCCGGGCGGCTGCTGGACTTCTACGTGCGCGGGACCGACTCGTACGCCGGCTACTGCATGGCGGCGTCGGGATTCCTCGCGCTGGCGCATACGCTCAAGCGCGGCGAGCACATCCGCGTCACGCTGCTGCTGCAATCGCTGAAAGGCAGGGCGCAGCGCGCGCTGCAGCTCTGGGCCCACGGTGCGGCTTGCCTGCTCGCCGCGTTCCTCGCCTGGTTCAGCGTGCGCCTCGCCTGGCAGTCGTACGCGTTCCACGACATCTCGACCGGAAACGACGCCACGCCGCTGTGGCTGCCGCAGCTGTCGATGGCGGCGGGGACGCTCGTGCTGCTGGTCGCGTTCATCGATGAATTCGTGATCGAGATCCGCGGCCGGCGCGATCGGACGGCCCGGGCAGCCTCCGAACCGGCGCACGTCGAATAGGCACTGTCGCGATGGGCGACTTCACCATCACCGCCCTGCTGATCCTTTTCCTGTTCCTGCTGCTGGGATCCGGGGTGTGGATCGGGTTGACGCTGCTCGGGGTGGCCTGGATCGGAATGCAGCTCTTCACCACGCGCCCGGTGGGCGACGCGATGGCGGTCACCGTCTGGGGAACGTCCTCGTCGTGGACGCTGACGGCGCTGCCCCTGTTCGTCTGGATGGGCGAGATCCTGTTCCGCACGCGGCTCTCGGAGGACATGTTCCGCGGCCTGGCACCGTGGCTCGAGCGCCTTCCCGGGCGGCTGCTGCACACGAACATCATCGGCTGCGCGATCTTTGCGGCCGTGTCGGGGTCTTCGGCGGCGACCTGCGCCACGATCGGCAAGATGACGTTGCCCGAGCTTGCCGCGCGCGGTTATCCGGAGGACAAGGTGATCGGCACGCTCGCGGGCGCGGGCACGCTCGGGCTGCTCATTCCGCCGTCGATCATCATGATCGTCTACGGCGTCATGGCCGAGGTCTCGATTGCACGGCTGTTCATCGCCGGGGTGATCCCGGGCATCCTGCTCGCGCTGTTGTTCATGGGCTACGTGGTCCTCTGGGCGCTCGCCAACCCGGACCGGATTCCCCCTGCGGAGAAGGCGACGACGCTCGCGCAGAAGCTGCATGCGTCGCGCCACCTGATCCCGGTCGTGACGCTCATCCTGCTCGTGCTCGGCTCGATCTACGCGGGCATCGCCACCGCGACCGAGGCGGCGGCGTTCGGGGTCGTCGGCGCGCTCGTCGTGTCCGCGCTGCAGGGCTCGCTCACCCGCAAGACCTTCGGCGAGAGCCTGCTCGGCGCGACGCGGCTGTACTGCATGATCGGCCTGATCCTCGCCGGCGCGTCGTTCCTGACGCTCGCGATGGGCTACATCGGGCTGCCGCGTCACCTTGCGGAGTGGATCGGCTCGCTCGGACTGTCGCCGCTGATGCTCATCCTCGCGCTCATGGTCTTCTACATCATCCTGGGGTGCTTCCTCGACGGCATCTCGATGGTGGTGCTGACGATGGGCGTGATCCTGCCGACGGTGCAGCGGGCCGGGATCGACCTGATCTGGTTCGGCATATTCATCGTGCTGGTGGTGGAGATGGCGCAGATCACCCCGCCCGTGGGCTTCAACCTGTTCGTGCTCCAGGGAATGACCAAGAAGGAGATCACCTGGATCGCGAAGAACACGATGCCGATGTTCTACCTGATGATCGTCGCGGTGCTGCTGGTCTACTTCTTTCCCGCGCTCGTGACCTGGCTGCCGCAGCAGATGATGCGCGGATGACGCGCCGCTACGCGGCGGGCTTGTTCAGCACCCGGGCGACCGCATCCAGCACCTTGCCGACGTTGAACGGCTTGACGACGTAGCCTGCGGCGCCGCTCTGCAGTGCTTCCTTCACCGTCGTCGCCGCCGAGTCGGCGGTGATCATGAGCACGGCCGTGGAGGGACGCTCGGCCTTGATGGCTTTCAGCGCGCCGATGCCGTCCAGTTTCGGCATCATGACGTCGAGGCAGAGCACGTCGGGCTTGTGTTGCTTGCAGAGTTCGATCGCGGCTTCGCCGTCCACCGCTTCGGCCACGATGTCGTAGCCGGCTTCCTTGAGGATCAAACGCAGCAGCGTGCGGGACACGCCGTCATCGTCGGCGATGATGACAGTGGGTCGGTGGGGTGGGGGCATGAGGGTTGACGATGGCTTGGAAGCGCGTCCGGACCGGCGCATTCCGGCGCGGCCCTGGAAATAATCATACCACTTCGGACGGGCCGATGACCGGAAAAATGCGCTCCGGCGTTATCATTGCGGCGTGGCGGCTCCCATCTATACCTGCACGGAAGTGCGCGCCCTCGAACAGGCGGCGGCGCGGCTCGCCGAAGCGCCGCGCCTCATGGAGCGCGCCGGGCGCTCCGCCGCGGAATTCGCGCGCGCCGTGATGGGCGACACGGCCCGGCGCGTGCTGGTGCTGGCGGGCCCGGGAAACAACGGCGGCGACGCCTTTGAGGTCGCCGCGCACCTGAAGCGGTGGTTCTACGGCGTGACGGTCGTTTTCACCGGCGACCGCGACAGGCTCTCCGCGGACGCAGGCGCGGCGCTCGCGAAGTGGGAAGCCGCGGGAGGCGAGACACGCAGCGGGATCCCCGTACGTGAGCGCTGGGGGCTCGTCGTCGACGGACTGTTCGGCATCGGACTGCAACGACCGCTCGAGGGCCGCCATGCGGAACTGATCGAACAGGTCAATGCGCTGCGCGTTCCGGTGCTCGCGCTCGACGTGCCGAGCGGCATCAACGCCGATACCGGAGCGGTGATGGGATGCGCGGTGCGCGCCGCGCACACGATCACCTTCATCGGACTCAAGCCCGGCCTGCTCACCGCGGACGGCCCGGATCACTGCGGGTCGCTGCGCGTCGACGCGCTGGAACTCGAGCCCGAGGCGCTGCGCGCGCCGCAGGGCAGGCTTCTCGACGACGCCGTGCTTGCGCGGGCGCTCTCGCCGCGCCCGCGGAACTTCCACAAGGGACTGGCCGGGACCGCAGTCATCCTCGGCGGCGCGACGGGCATGGTCGGCGCGGTGATCCTTGCCGGCCGCGGCGCCCTCAAGTGCGGCGCGGGACGCGTGCACATGGCGCTGCTCNCCGANCACCCTCCNTNTGTCGACTACGNGCAACCCGANCTGATGATCCGCAATCCGGACGAGNTGCCGGCGGCGGGCGANCTCACGGTGATCGCCGCGGGACCCGGGATGGGGCGCAGCGCGGACGCCAGGCGCGCATTGGGCGTGGCCCTGGAGTCGAAATGCGCGCTCGTGCTCGACGCCGACGCGCTCAATCTGATCAGCGAGGATCGCGCGCTCGCCGGATTGGCGTCCGGCCGTGATGCCGCGACGCTGCTGACGCCGCACCCTGCGGAAGCCGGACGCCTGCTCGGCATCGCCACGCGCGAGGTGCAGGCCGACCGGCTCGCCGCGGCAGCGGCGATCGCCAGGCGCTACCGCGCGTTCGCGGCGTTGAAGGGCAATGGAACGATCGTCGCGGCACCCGACGGCCGCTGGTGGGTCAACCCGACCGGCAACGCGGGCATGGCCGCGGCCGGCATGGGCGACGCGCTGACCGGCATTCTTGCCGCGCTGCTCGCGCAGGGCGCCGCGCCGCTCGACGCGCTGCTCGCGGGCGTCTGGCTTCACGGCGCGGCGGGCGACGCCGTGGCCCGCGCGAACGGCGGCCCGCTCGGGCTCACCGCGTCCGAGGTGATCGACCAGGCGCGCGCGCTGCTCAACCGCTCGATCTATCCCGCCGCGTCGTCCTGACCGCGCTTCGCGGTCCGGGGCCGCGGCATCTCCGGAGAAATGCCATGCGCAGCCGGCTGTTCATCGATGCGACGAATTTTCTCGGCAAGGTCTGGGCGCTGGCCAGGCCGTACTGGTTCTCTGAGGAGCGCTGGCGCGCGCGCGGCCTGCTCGCCGCGGTCCTCGCGCTGACGCTCGGCCTGGTCTACATGGCGGTGCTGTTCAACCGGTGGAACCGCGAGTTCTACAACTCGCTCGAGCAGAAGAATTTCTCCGACTTCAAGGACCTTCTGCTGTACTTCAGCTTCCTCGCCGCCGTGTACATCGCAGCCGCCGTCTACAAGCTCTACCTCACGCAGATGCTCGTCATGCGCTGGCGCGTCTGGCTCACGCGGCAGTATCTCGCCGAATGGCTGGACAAGCAGATCTACTACCGCCTGGAGCTCAAGAGCTACGGCACCGACAATCCGGATCAGCGGATCGCGGAAGACCTGCGCCTGTTCACCGACGGCACGCTCGGCCTCGCGCTCGGGCTGCTCAGCTCCGTGGTGACGCTCGCCTCCTTCGTCGCCATTCTCTGGAGCGTCTCCGGCCCGTTGAGCTTCATGCTCGCCGGAACCGAGGTGACGATCCCGGGGTACATGGTCTGGGTCGCAATCGTGTACGCGCTCGCCGCAAGCGTGCTCGCCCACTTCATCGGCCGGCCGCTGATCGGACTGAATTTCCAGAAGGAGCAGCGCGAGGCCGATTTTCGCTTCACCCTGGTCCGACTGCGCGAGAACGCCGAGGGCGTCGCGCTCTATCACGGCGAAGCGTCGGAGCGCCACGGGCTGCTCGCCCGCTTCGAGCTGATCCGGCGCAACTGGTGGGCGCTGATGGACTACACCAAGCGGCTCACCTACTTCACCGCCGGCTACACCCAGATCGCGATCGTGTTTCCGTTCGTCGTCGCGTCGCCGCGCTTCTTCTCGGGAGCGATCACGCTCGGCGGACTGACGCAGATCGCCGACGCCTTCGGCCAGGTGCAGGAGGCGCTGTCCTGGTTCGTCAACACCTACGGCTCGCTGGCCGGATGGAAGGCGAGCGTCGACCGGCTGCTCACGTTCCAGTCGGCGCTGCAGCAGGCCGCACGCGAGGCCGAGACCGCCGAGGGCGTGCGCGTCTCGCCCGGCGACGCGCCGGCGATCCGGGCCGAGCACCTCGACCTCGCGCTGCCCGGCGCGGGCGCACAGGCGGGCCGCGTGCTCATCGCCGACACCTCGTTCTCGATCGAGCCCGGCTCACGCGTCCTGATCACGGGTCCCTCGGGCAGCGGCAAGACCACGCTGTTCCGCGCGCTCGCGGGCATCTGGCCGTTCGGCCGCGGCCGGGTGACGGTGCCCAAGGGCGCGCGGGTGCTGTTCCTCCCGCAGAAGCCCTACCTGCCGATCGGAACGCTGCGCGCCGCGGTGTCCTTTCCGGCGGCTTCCGGAGCGTTCGACGACGATGCGATCCGCGCGACGCTCGCGCAATGCAGACTGGAGAATTTCGCCGGCCGCCTCGACGAATCGAGCAACTGGGCGCTCGTGATGAGCGGAGGCGAACAGCAGCGCCTTGCGCTCGCGCGCGCGCTGCTGAACCGGCCCGACTGGCTGTTCCTCGACGAGGCGACCGCCTCGCTCGACGAGGCCACGGAGTCGCATCTGTACGCCCTTGTCCGCGAGCGCATGCCTCAGACGACGCTGGTCTCGATCGCCCACCGGTCCACGGTGCAGGCCTTCCACGACCGGATCTGGCGCCTCGAACCCGCCGGCAACCACATGCGCCTTGCCACTTCGTAGTTCCTTCGCGGAAGCGCACTTCGTGGACGGGGTCTGCGTTGCTCGGCGCATCGGCGTCTCACTTCGTGGGCCGGCGCTGCACGTCTCGGCGCGTCGCTGATCGGCCCTGCACCGCCGCCCGGCGCTCGCGCGCCGGGTGCCCTGCGCTACTCGTCCGAGCGGGCCGCTGCGGAACTCGGCCCTGCGGGCCTCAGACAGTCCTCGCGGACCCCTCCCGCTCGGCCTGCGTTGCTCGGCGGCAGTGCCTTATGGGCCAATCAGCGACGCGCCGAGCCGCGCAGCGCGACGAGGGGCAGTCGCCGAGCACTGTCTGAGCCGCGCAGCGGCGAGTTGCGCAGGCGCCGAGGAG
>JGI1356J14229_10001380_pt1 | contig 20212 bp, 16 predicted proteins | sample Subgrocontami58m_FD_14229 | JGI IMG/M metagenome (IMG submission 14229) | reverse complement strand
CCAAATGAAACACATTCACGGCGGCGGGCCGAGCCGCGTTATCACTAGCCTGGGAATTTTCTCTTTTGACCCGGCCAGCGGGGAGATGCTCCTCGGCTTCTTTCATCCTGGCGTTACGGTCGAAGAGATTCGAGGTGAAACCGGCTGGCCGCTGCGCGTTTCCGGGGATCTCCGTGAAACCCCACCGCCCTCGCCGGAAGAACTGGCCGCGGTCAGGAAATACGACCCAAAGGGCGTGTGGACTGCGAATGGATAATCGAAAGCAGCGCTTTAACTAACGATACGCATAGACTGGATCACGACAGGCTCCACGGGAACATTCTGGTGCGTACTATGGGCGCCGGTCTTGACCTTCTCTATCTTTTGAACCACTTCCATCCCCTCTATCACCCGGCCGAAAACGGCATAGCCGAAACCCTCCGCACTGGTGTTTTGATGGTTCAGAAAGTCGTTGTCCTTAACGTTGATGAAGAATTGAGCGGTAGCGCTGTCCACAAAGGCCGTCCTGGCCATAGCCAGAGTGCCGGTGTTGTTCTTCAAACCGTTCGCTGCCTCGTTTTTGATCGGCGCCCTGGTCGCCTTCGGCTGCATCCCCTTGTCGAAGCCGCCTCCCTGGATCATAAATCCCGGAATGACCCGATGAAAAATCAGGTCATCGTAAAACTTCTCGTTTACATAGTCCAAAAAGTTTTTTGCCGTGATCGGCGCCTTGTCGACAAAAATCTCAATGCGCACCTCCCCCAGGCTGGTCGCAATCGAGACCACGGGGTTTTTTATTGGCTTTTCCGCATCCATTACGCTTTCATCCTTTCTGTGGAAAACATACGTGGAGATTCATCGCGATGATATAAAACTCATATTACAAACTGGGGGTATGTGGCAAGTCCAAGCGCTCCTTTGTCCGGGAGATTTTGGAGCAGAGATTTCAGATAATCCCGCTGTCACGAGCACCCTCCAGTCTTGGGCTAAGCATCCGTGGCGGGTCTTTTGGCTGTCGTTTCCGTTTGTCCTGTTCGGAGCGTTACTCCTTCCTTCTGGATTCTCGATAGTTGGTATAACTTTAATAGGCTTATCTGGCGTCTTTGCGCTCCTCAGCGCTATTCATGGGCTCTGTGTCGCATGGCGTGAATGCCGTAGAAGGGCAATCGTCATTTTGTGTTCAGTCTGGATTCTGCTGATAATCAGTGCCGTCAGCGAAGCGTGGCATTTAGAGGAAAACCCACCTATACAAATAGGCAGGATAGCAGCAGGGTTTGTCGCTGGTCCCTTTTGGGTCTTAGCTGCCTGGGTAGATCAATACGTGAGCGACCGACTTGGTCACAGCGGTAAAAGACGGTAAATCCATCTCAATGAAAACGGTTGTCGGGATCGCTGGGGTGAAACTCGGTATTCGACTCAAGCGTCGTACAGTTCCATGCGCCGATCAAGATTGTCTAGATTGAAAGGTGACCCCAGGCATTTCTTGCTTCATGCAGCAGCCTCAGTCACGTGCGCCATGCGTTCTCCGGTTCAGGGCTCGTTGCCGCCGGATTCTCACGGTCGTATTTCCAGCGCGCGGGATTATCGAGAATGTATTGCCGGATGCGATTCAGCGTTTCTTCGTCGCGGATGACGTGTTCGTAATAGTTGCGTTGCCATAATTTGCCGTGAAACGGCGCCCAATCCTGCGTTTTCACTCCACGCATGTATTCGTTCGCCGTCATCGTTTTGAACCATTGAATTACGGTTGGTAGGGGCGCACCTATGTGTGCGCCCTGATTGCCGACGTCTGCGCCCTTCTGCGCAGGGCCGACACGACGCAGAGGGCCGACACACAGGTCGGCCCCTACAATGGCGACAATGCCGTGAAAATGATTTGGCATGACGACGAATTCGTCCGTTTCGACCGTGGAAAATCTGTGGTTCAATTCAAACCACCAACGTTCGATCATGCGCCCGGCATCGTTCAATCGCATTTCGCCGTCCGCCACCCCACCGAACAGACACGCCCGGTTCTGTGTGCAGATAGTCACGAAATACGCCCCCACTTGCCTGTAATCGTACCCCTTCAAGCGGATCGAGCGGCGATGGTGTTTTTCAGCGTCGTATATCATGTAATCCGATTCTTACATGCCCGGTTTGTCCGAAGAAGCAACATGCATTTTTTGCCTATTCCTTCTATCTGAACTGTTGCATTCTTTGCAACGGTTGCCGCCAGCGGTCCAGACGCACGGCTCCCCGACGGTCGTAATCGAGGGGTACGGGGTATGCCGCGGCTGAGAGAGGGTCGGGCAGACCTTTTTGATTTTTTAGAAGGCTCTTCCCAGTAATGTCAATAAGGCATGGCTGACACCATTCCTCTCAAACGTCGGATGACGCTCCCCATAACCAAAGACAATACCCCGACCGCGACGCGCAAAACCATTTTGGGATTATTCAGAGGACTCACCTGATCGTGTAGGTCCAAATAACGCTGATAATGTCGTCGATTGTTTCTCTCTTACCAGTCATGGTGTTGACTATCGCAGCGCCACTCTACGGAGCCTGCGCTGGTTGGCTTTCCGTACGGAAAGCAAGGCCGCTCCGCTTTTGGGCTGACCATCCCTGGTATGTCTTTTGGCTGTCGTTTCCGTTTGTCCTGTTCGGAGCGTTGCTCCTTCCTTCTGGATTCTCGATAGTTGGTCTAACTTTAATAGGCTTATCCGGCGTCTTTGCGCTCCTCAGCGCTATTCAGGGCATTGTTCCGCTGGATGAGCCACTCTTACAGACGGAAGTGATAGATAAATTGGTTCCGCGCCTTTTCGAAAAGTTTCCTGAGCGCGCGAAGGAGTTGGTAGGAGCGTATCACGTTTTAGTCAGCGGAAAGGATTGCGATAGTATCTTCGCTGAGGCTTTCAAAACTCTGGAGCAGCTTGCACGCGACATAACGCTAGACAGCGGATTTGTGTTTGATAAGAGCCATCTTGATAAGCATTTCCCATTGCTTCACCCGACGATCCATCAAACTCTGGTGCGATTAGGGGGACATCGGGGTGACAAAGCAGGACATGGCAAAGACGCGCCACCACTTCACGAGATTCGTTACCTCCTCTTCGCTGTCTGCAACTCAGCCCTTCTGCTCTTGGACTATCCTGGTAATTAATGATAGGAACTTCTTTTTGAGGGTCAGCTAGGCCGGGGGTCGAGGGTCAGACCTGACTTTTGACTTATTGGTACCAGAAAAGAAGCAGAAAAGGAACGCCTTTTCCTACATGCTTCAAAAAGAGACCTCCCCTTGGCAGCAACCAGGAGAAAATAAATCTCAAGTCGAATACTTAGAAACGAGGCGGACTATAATTTTCTAGAGAGGGAATGTCAAGGGAGAGAAATATTAGGTACTGGTAAAGTTTTAATTTTGTAACCCGCGACAAGTCGGGGCTGGTATGGCATGATTAGGATATGCCAAAGCGAAAGAAGAACCCTACTGATCCTAACCTACTTGCTAGGGCTGTAGTTGAGGCTGCTATCGGGGAGCCGCTCACGCCAAAGCCTATAAAGGGCAGACCTAAACGAAAACCACGGAAGAAACGGAAACGCTAAGCTTCTTCCCTTTCTTCTTGTCTATATTCTAGTTCTAGTTCATGTATTATAACTTTGCCCGTATCCATTCGACCCTGCGGGTCACTCCGGCAATGGAAGCGGGGGCTGCAGATCATGTGTGGGGAATTGAGGAAATTATTATGCTACTAGATGGGGTCGAAAATAAGGCCGCTTAATGAAGCCCATAAAAAAACACCCGCCCGGGGTTTCCGCAGATTGCTCTACGTACTCCCAGCGGACGGGGTGAAAGTTAACTTATATAAAAGTAGTATGCGTGGGGTAAGTTGTCAACAGGAAAAAACTCCTTATTTAACAATAGGTTAAAATAAAATGCCTACTAACCCATTGAAAACAATAGTATTTTTTGACGGCCAAAATCTTTATCACGGAGCCAGATAAGCATGGGCACCATGGCCACGGGTTGAAGGCTCACGTTACGGTTGGCCAAGCTATGACGTGGAAAAATTAGCTAAAGCTCTTGTAGAAAGAGAGCCTAATCGCGTCTTAAGTGAAATACGTTTTTATACCGGTGTGCCTGATCCTTACAGAAACCACTTCTGGCATCATTTCTGGAACAATAAACTTCGGTATCTTTCGAGCAAGAAAATACATGTATATAGAGGGCAGTAAATCCCGGTGGTCAAGAAAAAGGGGTTGATGTAAGCCTAGCAATAGACCTCATTTGGCTCACGTATGAATGGAAGTATGACCTTGCGATAATCGTTAGTCAGGATTGGGATTTCGGTCCAGCTGTTGCGCTCGCTAAGAGTATAGCAAAAGATCAAAGCGATTTTTGCATTTTGAATCGGCATTCATTTATGAATTAGGCATATCGAAGTCTAGTCGCGGAGTTCCCGGCACAAACTGGGTGCATATCAACAAGGTACTTTACGACGCGTGCTGTGACTCGACTGATTATCGCCCGATGCCTCCAGGTGGAAAGGCCAGTTCATCTTAGCGAGCGATTCAAGCTTTACCAGTACCAAATATTATTAGCAAATTTGCAATTTCATCCCCGGATGCTGATCTGCCCTCCGAGGCACCTGGTGATCAGGGCGGCCGCCACGACCAGGACGACGATTATCACAGCCACCACTGTCGCCTTTTCAAACTCCGCGCCCGCGGCAAAATCCAACATCATCAAAGATAGCGTCCTGGACTTGCCCGTCCCCAGGAGCACGACCGTGCTCAAGTCGCGCGCCGCGGAGATGAAGCCGACCAAGGCCACGGTAATAAGGGCGGGGAGGAGAAGAGGGAAAATGACGCGACGATAGGTGTAGAACCACCCTCCCCCACAGATCCTTGAGGCCTCTTCGAGGTCATTTCCCAGCTGCAGTAACACGCTTTTGATAAGCTGGGTGCCGAAGGGCATGCTTTTGATCACCATGGCTATCATCAAGAGATAGATGGTTCCGTAAATCGGGATAAAGATCCTCGTCTGCAGAAAGGTCCAGAGCAGGGCCACGCCAAGAAGTATCCCCGGCACCGACCATGGCAGCCAGGAGAGGAAATCCAGCATCGCCCTGCCGGCAAAGCGGCTCTTCACAACCACGTACGCGATCAACGAATAGAAGAGGACCCCTACGATGCCGGCCCCGAGGCCGATCGCTACCGTGTTCCAAAGAGAGCGCAGGAGCACGGGGTCTCTCAGGGCATGGCGCCAGTTGTCCAGCGTCCAGGGATCCGGGATATGGAAGAAGCCGAAGAGCTTCATGAAGGTGCCCATGACCAGAAGCACCGTCGGGATCAACGTGATCCCCAGGGCAACCAGCAGCACGAGACCAAATGCCGGGTATCTCCATCGACCCAGATGAGTCGGCCTGATACTGAAACCCCGGCCTGTAACGGTCGTGTATATTTTTCTCCCGATGTAGAGACGCTGCAACGCCACGAGCAAAAGCAGGACCAGCAGGAAGACCGCGCTTAGCGCCATGGCCGGCGGGAACTGGGGCGGCTCCCAGGTTACCAGCTCATGGATCTTGGTCGAATAGACGTGAAGTCCCACGGGCACTCCCAGAATCAGCTCGATCTCGAAGGCCTCCAGCGAGCGGATCAGGCCGAGGATCGTCGTCACCAGGATCGCCGGCATCATAACCGGAATCACGATACGGAAGAGAGTGCCCAGAGCGCTGGAGCCGACAATGCGCGAGGCCTCCTCAAGCGCCGCATCCAGATTACGGAACGCGGGCGTCAGGAGCATGACCTTGATACCGATGGTCCCGCTTAAATGAACCCAGACGATCCCCCAGAACGAATAGATGTTAAAGGGAGGTTCTTTGAACAATCCTATATTGACGAGCCCCAGATTGAGCAGTCCATATTTGGGATCCAGGAGCAGTATCCAGCCCATAGTGATCGGCAGCGCAGGGAGGAAAAAAGACAGCCAGAAGATCAGCTCCAGCGTCCCCTTCATCGGAATGTCTGTGCGGGCGATAAGCCAGGCTATGAGGACGCCGATGACCAGGGCGATGGTCTGGCGCGCGATCGACAGGCTGAAGGTATTCGCCATCGCATCGAGAATCCCCGGACTGGTAAAGGCCTTGCGCCATCCTTCGAGTCCGTAAACGATCGGTTCGCCTGGACGGGCAAGCTGGAAACTGTTGAACACCATCAGACCCAACGGGGTCAGCACCAGAAAGGCCACCAGCAGAAGCAGCAGGGTCATCAGGAGCAGAGGCCAGTTAAACCCCGCGGTTAAGGGAAATGTCTTTTCGACGGTCTCAGGTCGGGACATAGAGTCGGCGCTTTCTTAAAAGCCGTATTCTTTCCATCTCCTCTTGAGCGTCTCCGTCATTCCGGGAGAGATGGATGTGCCGAGGGCCGGATAGCGGTTTCCCCCATACTGCTCTTGGGGCTCCAATTCCCAGTTCACGGTCGCGTCGATCAGGACCCGTGTCCATTTTCCATGGCCGTATTTCACCGAGTCTCTCTCAGCGATCGGCACGCTCGGGTCCAGCATGGAGCCGGAGGTGCCGGGGAAAAAAGTAATATCCCCCATGGCCGCATTGACACGGTAGGCCAGGGCCCACTCGACCGCCTCCCAGTCGAAGACGTCGATATCGTCGTCCACGACGATGAGATGCTTGGCGGCATAGTTGGCGATGCTCGATCCCCAGAGGGCGTTGGCCACCTGCTGGGCATGGCCTCGATGAGTCTTGCGGATTTGGATACGCATGATCTCCGGCCATTTTCCTCTCCAGACTCCCATAATATTGGGCACGCCGGCCTGCTCCAGGTATTGCCAGGCGACCGCAGAAAAAGTCGCCGGAGTCCACGAGGCCCCCTCGTTGGTTCTGCCCGGACTGGCCCCGGTAAGACATCCGGTGAAAATCGGATCGTCGCGGTGGGTAATGCATTCCACGCGGATGGTATGTTTCGGCATTCGCCGCCCGCCGTAATAGCCGCCATACTCGCTGAAAGGCCCTTCCATCTCAAAGCTCTTCGGGTCCGGCGAGATCCGCCCTTCGAGGACAATTTCGGCAGTCGCCGGCACCCAGAGATCACTGGTCTCGCATTTCACCAACTCTACGGGGGAGCCCCTCAGGGAGCCCGCCATCTCGTATTCCGGATAGCTCACCGGAGTGGAAGCGACCATAAAAAGCGTCGGCTCCCAGCCCAGGACCACCGCCACCGGCATCTCCTCGCCCCGGCTTTTATACTTGGTAAAATGTTTTCCCCATCCCTGGGTCGCCGCCAGCAAGACACTGATGGTCCGTTTCGTCGAGATCATTCCGCGATAGGTGCCGATGTTGAGGAGATGGCTATCAGGGTCCATCGTGACCACGCTCGCCGAGGTCATGATGTATCTCCCGCCATCCAGAGGATTCCATTTCGGCACCGGGAGCTGGAAAAGATCTACCTCTTCTCCTTTAATGATATTTTCTTTGACCGGGCCTTCATTCACCTTGCGCGGCGCCAGTGGATTTGAAAAGCGTTCCTTCAATGTCGCGACGATCTCCCGGTAAGATGCTCCCTCGGCTAAACCGAGGATCCGGCAAACCCTCCCCTTGGTCCCGGTACCGTTGGTAAATAGTCGCCGGCAGCCTGTATTTTGGTGATCCTTGATGTTTTCAAACAGCAGCGCCGGTCCGTACTGGCTGGAGACCTCTCGAGTAATCGCACCGATCTCCTCATCCCAATCCACTTCGGCCCGAATTCGTTTGAGCTCGTTCCTTTCCTCCAGATGGTCGATCCACTGTCGTAAATCCGCAAGAACCATTTTCCTTACTCCGTGTAGTCCGGCGCCCCTTCGACGATCCGATCCAAATGCGGGACAAGATCCCCTGCATGATGCTTGCACCGTTGCGGCAGCGCGCGGACCGTGGTCGCCACGGGAATGGTTCCAGCCTTAATCCAGCAGCTTCCGCGCCAGGGCCGCCCCCGGGTCGCGCACCTTGTAGATCCTTTCCTCTGATTGGTTTTCCGTCTTGTAGTACTGCTCGAGCGTCAGGCTGTCCTTCGCCGCGAGGACGCCGGACTCCTTCATCCATTTCGTATCGACATCGAGCCGCCGCGTCGCTTCGCCCATCGACCGGGTAAAGATCTCCTGTCCTTCTTTGCCCAGCAGCCAATTGACAAAGACTTTGGTCGCGTTCGGGTGAGGACCATTCTTGAGAATCACCAAGCTGCCGTAGCCGGCTGTTGCGTAGAGTCCCTCTTTGGGAATTGGGAGCGTCTTGACCGGAAGTCCGGCCTTCAGAAAGGGGAGAAATTCCATGTAGCCGATGCCCAGGGTGTGGCTCACGCGTCCCTTCACGAGGCTTTCGGCCAACAGTCTGAGATCGCGGCCGATGAACAATTTCTGCGCCACGAGCTTTTTGAGGTATTCTTCGCCTTTGACCAGCAACAAGAACGACCAGACCGACGCGCCCGAGCCGGGCGTGCGCGGGTCGCTGAAGCCGATCTTGCCTTGCCATTTTGGGTTAAGATAATCGTCAAAGGAGCGGATCTCCTCGGGTTTCACGAGGTCCGAGTTATAGTTGAGGTTCTGCGTTTGATAAGCGGCAAAGGAATAGATCATACGCTTCGCGTTGTCGATCCAGATATGTCCACCCCACCAGTTTTTTGTGTCTTTGACCTCCGGCAGAAGGAAATACGGTTCCACGGGTGTGAGAACATCTTCCGGCAGCAGTCCCTTCACTGTAGACTCGGTGCCGCCGAAGTGGAGATCAAAATAACGCACGTCCGCTTTGGACTCATCGACCAGCCGGCGAATAGTCGCCGCACCTCTGCCAGGAACAGATTCGAGGACTATGCCGAAGCGCTTGCTGAAGGCCTCCTCCAACCTTTTCCTCAGCTCGGCGCTCGGAGGGATCGAGGCGACGACCCGCCCCTCTTTCTTCGCGCTCTCTAGCACCTTGTCCCATTCGGCCTCCCATCCGGGCTTGGAGGCCTGCGCTCCTAAAGAAGATGTGACCGACCAAACAGCTATCGCGGCAATCAGCCGGAAACTTTTTTTCCCCATGGCCTATTCCTTTGTTTTTTCAACAGCTCCCAAACTCTAATCCAGGAGCTTGCGCGCCAGAGCGGCGGCCGGATCTCGCACTTTGTAGATTCTCTCCTCCGATTGGTTTTCCATCCGGTAAAATTGCTCCAGCGTGAGCCCGTCTTTCGCGGCCAGGACACCAAAATCTTTGGACCATTTCGTATCAACATCCAGGCGCCGGGTGGGGGCACCCATGGCTTTAGAGAATATCTCCTGTGCCTCCTTGCCTAAAAACCAGTTGACAAAAACCTTGGTTGCGTTCGGATGGGGGGGATTCTTGATGATCGTTAAGTGGCCGTAGCCGCCGGTCGCGTAAAGCCCCTCTTTAGGTGTGGGGAGGGCGCTTACCGGGAGACCGACCTTCTTGAAGGGCAGAAACTCGGAATAACCGATGCCGAGAGCTATGCCGACCCGTTCCTTGGCCAGGTTCTCGGCCAGAAGTCGAAGATCACGGGCGAGAAACAACTTTTGCCCTGCAAGCTTTCTTAGGTACTCCTCCCCCTTGATAAGCAACATGTAGGCCCATATCGAGGCACCGGAACCCGGGGTTCGCGGATCGCTGAGCCCGATTTTGCCCTTCCATCTGGGATTCAGCAGATCGTCGAAGGAGCGAATCTCCTCGGCCTTTACCAAATCGGAATTGTACCAGAGGCTCGCGGTTTGGTAAGCGGAAGAAGCATAGATAAAGCGCTTCGCGTTATCGACCCATATATGCCCTCCCCACCATTGTTTCGCGTCTCTCACCTCCGGCAGGATGAACCAGGGCTCTACGGGGTCCAGGACATTCTCCGGCAGCAGTCCCTTGACGATGGACTCCGTGCCGCCGATGTGGAGATCAAAATAGTGAATCCCCGCCTTGGACTCCTCGACGATTCTGCGGATGATCGAGCCGCCCCGGGCCGGAACGGATTCTAAGACTATGCCGAAGCGTTTCGTGAAAGCCTCTTCCAGCCCCTTTCTTAGCTCCGGACTGGGAGGGATAGCGGCAACGACTCTTCCCTCTTTCTTAGCGGCGTCGACCACTCTATCCCAATCCGCGTTGCCCGCCGCTCTCGAAGATTGCGCCAGGGCCGGAGACATCCCCGCGCTCCACAGAAACGCAACGATCGGAACAAATATTCTCTTTATGATCCCAATCCTTTTCACTCGCATTGCCCTCTTACGCTAATCTAAAAGTTTGCGCGCCAGCTCCGCTCCCGGCTCCCGCAGCTTGTGGACCTTCTCCTCCGACTGATTCTCCAGCCTGTAATATTGCTCCAATGTCAGCCCATCCTTGGCAGCCAGGACACCGAACTCTTTGAGCCACTTGGTATCGACGTCCAGGCGGCGCGTGCCTTGGCCGATGGCCTTTGAGAAAACCTCCTGTCCCTCTTTGCCCAGGAGCCAGTTGACGAAAACTTTGGTGCCGTTGGGATGCGGCGGGTTCTTCATGATCGTGAGGTGACCGCTTCCGCCGCTCGCGTAGAGTCCCTCGCGCGGAGTCGGGAGCGGCTTAACGGGAAGCCCGGCCTTGATAAACGGTGCCAGCGAGTAATAGGTCAGCCCGGCGACAAAGGCAAGTTTGCCCTTGGCGACGATCTCCGCCAGCACCCGCTGGTCCCGGCTGAGAGCCATCTTCTGGCCGACCAGCCGCTTCAGATAATCCTCCCCTTTGATATGCATCAGATAAGTCCACATCGAGGCGCCGGAGCCCGGGGTTCTGGGGTCCAGCCATCCTATTTTTCCTTTCCACTTCGGGTGCAAAAAATCATCGAAAGAGCGAATCTCCTCTCCCTTCATCAGATCCGAATTGTACCATAGCGTCACGGTCTGGTACGCCTGAGAGGCGTAGATATAGCGCTTTGCGTTATCCACCCAAATATGGCCGCCCCACCAGTTTTTCGAATCTTTCACCTCCGGTAGGATCAGCCACGGCTCGATCGGCTCCAGAATCCCCTCCGGGAGAAGTCCCGTGACAATCGATTCACTGCCGCCGATGTGGAGATCAAAATAATGGATTCCAGCCCTGGATTCTTCGATGATCTTTCTGACGATCAACGCTCCTCTGGCGGCGACGGTTTCCACTTCAATGCCAAAGCGCTTTTTCAAGCCATCTTCCAATCCTTTGCGCACTTCGGGGCTGGCAGGCACCGAGACGACCACTTTCCCCTCCTTTTTTCCCGCCTCGACGACCTTATCCCATTCCAGCTGCCAGCCCGGCTTGGAGGCTTGCCCGGCAGCGGCAGACGGAAAAAAGGGAGAAGCGGCAACGACGAATCCCGCACAAAAGAAAGCAAGGTAATGTCTCATGTGATATCCGCTCCCTATCATTCTCGGTACATGATGGATGGCATCTGCATCGAGACGGCTTCCTTTCTCAGCGCGGCTTCGTAATCCCGCCGGATCTGCGGATCCTCGTCCTCATACTCGATGAGCGTTCCGCCCTCTCGCGTGCTCGTGCGAACCCCCTCCTTATTGAGGGACTTCGCAACGCCCAACAGGTATTTTCCCGACTGGCCGCTGTAACGGAATGCCAGTTGGCGGGCTGGTTCTTTTCCCGTGTTGAAATGCTGGTGAAACCACCCGGTAGGCGGACTCACTACGCTCCCTTCCTGCCAATCGACTTTAACAACCTGGTTGCCCCGCATCTGTTGATAGGGCCTCATCCCGGCCTCTTGGGGCCACATCAGGGTATAGCCTTCCGAGCGCAGGATCAGGAGAATAGCCCCCCCCTGGTGGAAGTGGGCTTTGTGATAGCGCCCGACCGGCCACTCGGCGAGATGCCCCACCAGGGTGCTCCCTCCCATGTCGAAGCTTGTGATCCGAACGCCGGAACCTTTAGCTTCGGATGGGTCGACGAGCGCGCTTCTAGCATCAGCGATGAAGTTGGAATCCCACACCATAAAGCCGCCGCGTTCCGCCCGGCGCGACGAAGTCACAAAATAATCAGGGCGGCCGTCGAACCTCTGGTTGAAATCGTAATCACAACCAAAAATAAAGTCGCCATCGTGCAGGAGATCGATCATCAGCGGCGCACTGGTCACGGCTAAATAAGTTACCGGGTCACGGCTGCCGTTAATCAACCGATGCCAACTGTTGAGCGGCACCGCAAACAAACTTCCCGCCTGCCACTCGAAATGAACTTTTTTCTGCGCACCCCGGTTGGACCAGACCTCCGTCGATCCGACCCCCTCCAGGATATAGATCAACTCTTCATAAAGATGCCTTTCGGGATTCAACGCCCCCCCGGACGGGATCTCTCCCACATACATCCCGGTAAAACCCTCCATGCCTTTAAGCCGGATAAAAGCGCCCTTCCCTCCCGTTCTTGCCCACGGCCGGCGCGCAATTCCCCTGACATTTTCGACCCCGTATCCCTCCACCACCGGGACACCCTCTTGTCGCAGCCATATTTCGTAGCTCGTCTCCGCCTTCATCGTTTTTTACCCTTAACCCGTCCCTTTCTACCGAGCGGGAAGTAGTCTCCTTCAGTCACCCGGTGAGCCAGCTCGTCATCTTCGTCTTTCCACAACCCCAATGGATATCCATACCAGGGAGTCCGAAGCCGCAAAGGAGATAATCCTTCTTTCCGCCAAATCTCCAGCGCCCGCGCCATAAACGGCTTCTTCGGTAAACCCACGGGCGGATACGGCCCCTTGCGGGTCGCATCAATCAACATCCCGGAACAACCCACAGGCGGCGGGTACATGCGCTCGGACGGCTTGGTCATCAAAGAAAACGCCGATGGATCGAGCAGCGGCACGCGGCCGGTAATAATTCTCACGTCCCGATGCGGCTGCATGGCGAAACTTAAAGCCCACATCACCATCTCAGGATCTTTAGGATCGATGTCCTCATCCACTACGATGATTACTTTGTTGCATGGGTCCATCCCGGAGGCTGCCTGTAGCGCCTGTTGGGGCTTGCTTGGATGGCTGTTGCGCATCCGAATCACCCACCAGTTCCATCCCCCTCCCATCTCCGGACAGCATACCTCAAGTACCTCCGGCAAATTGCAGCTATACTTTAAAAAGTTGTAAAGCATCATCTCCCGGCAGGTGCGCGAGATGCCGTTGGACTCGCTCGGCGGCAAACCTACCAGAATCGCCGTAAAAAGCGCGTGCGAGCGGTGCGTAATGGCCTTGACCTTGATAACCTGCCGATGATCTCTTTCCACCATCAGATACCCCGGATAGTCGCTGAAAGGTTCTCCCCGCTCTGTCTCCTCGATAGAAATCTCTCCTTCGATGACAACTTCAGCCTCGGCCGGCACTTCCAGGGGAATCGTCTTGCACCGCACCATCTCAACGGGCCGGCCCCGGATTCCTCCGGCAATCGCCAGCTCGTCGATTCCATAAGGGAGATTCGCCGCCGCCACATAGGCGATATCAGGCAACGTCCCGAGCGCAATCGCCACGGGCAGAGGTTTTTCGCTGCGCCGCGCGCTCGCATGGTGGTAAAGCATGGCATGATGGGTGCGGGCAATGCCGGCGATCATGCGATCCCGAGCCTTGAAGTGGCCGCTGTACATGCCAACGTTACGTATGCCGTCCTGCGGATCTCTTGTAATAAAAGGAGCCGTGACCCGGATTCCTCCGCTGAAACCCGGCTCCTCAACCGGAGCCGGGAGAGAGGTCAACCCGAATTTCTCAAGCTCCCTCCCTTGATGGACCCGCTCCTGCGCCGCGCCGCGCTCCACGGTCGCCGTCTCGATCGGATGCGCCAGGGCATGGCGCCATTTTTCATAGATCTCCGTCGACTCCTTGCATCCCATGCCCAGGGTCAGAATTTCCCGCGAAGCCCCGTACATGCCAGTGATGACTTTCATGTCATAACGGTTCCCTTTGGCATCGGTTACCTTCTCATACAGAAAGGCCTGGCGCGCCTCGTCGGACAGGCCGCGATACTGAAGACGCATGAGCGGCATAAGTTCGGTATCCTTATTGACCGCCTTGCGCCAGCGATAGAGCTTGCCGCGCCTTTCAAGCTCTCCGATAAAGGCGCGCAGATCACTGTAGTAGCCGCCCGCCATCAGCTCTCTCTCCTCTCTGGTTCGAAAATCACTATTTTGCCCTTACCTTAATCCAATAACCTACTGGCAATTTTCGCAGCGGGTTCCCGGACCTTCGCCAGCTTCTCTTCGGACTGGTTTTCAGCCTCCAGAAACTGCTTCACGCTGAGGTGGTCCTTTGCGGGGAGCACGCCGACATCCTTGAGCCACTGGGTATCCACATCCAATCGACGCGTGGCCTGACCCATAGCCTTGGTAAAAATCTCCTGGCCCTCTTTGCCGAGAAGCCAGTTGACATAAACTTTGGTGGCGTTCGGATGGGGAGGATTTTTGATGATTGACAGATTGCCGCTGCCGCCGGTGCCGTACGTCCCTTCCTTGACGGGAGGGAGAGGCTTGACCGGCAAACCGGATCGGAGAAAGGGCAGAAATGTATAGTGAGTGAGGCCTATAACGAAAGCGATCTTTCCCTTGGCCAGATTCTCCGCCAGCAGCCGTTGGTCGCGGCCGATTAAGAGACTTTGACCCGCAAGTCTTTTCAGATAGTCCTCGCCCTTAACCATCCACATGTAAGCCCAGTTTGAGTCGCCGGCGCCCGGCGTGCGCGGATCCAAAAAGCCTATCTTTCCTTTCCATTTGGGATTGAGAAAATCGTCATAGGAGCGGACCTCCTCGGGCTTTGCGAGGCCGGCGTTGTACCACATGCTTTCCGTCAGGTAGCCCTGGAAAGAATAGATGTAGCGCTTTCCCTGATCCACCCACATATGTCCGCCCCACCAGTTTTTCGGTTCCTTCACCTCGGGGAGAACCAGCCACGGCTCTATCGGCTCCAGCACGCCCTCGGCCAGAAGACCGCTCACAATGGAGTTCGAGCCGCCGATATGGATATCGAAATAGCGAACCCCGGCCTTTGCTTCGTCCTGGATTCTCCTGATTACCGCCGCTCCTCTACCGGTGAGAACCTCTGCCTCGATCCCGTACCGCTGCTTGAAGACCTCTTCAGTCATCTTTCTGAGCTCGGCGCTGGCAGGCAAAGAAATAACGACCTTGCCTTCTTTTTTCGCCGCCTCGACCGTTTTCTCCCACTGCGACTGCCAGGCCGGTTTAGATGTCTGAGCCAAAACCGGCTCCGCCACTAATACGATAAGCGCAACCAACTTAAACCACTCTTTCATGATTCTCCTTTTGTTATAGAAACCGGGTTTCAGTTCAAAAGCTTACGGGCAAACGCAGCCGCCGGGACGCGCACACTGTTGATCTTCTCCTCGGATTGATTCTCAAGCTCAAAAAAGCGCTCCGGCGTAAGAACCTCTTTGGCGGCAATGTGACCGACCTCCTTGGTCCACGTAGTATCTACATCCAGGCGCCGCGTTGCCTGTCCCATGGCCCGACCAAAAATCTCCTGTCCTTCCCTGGAGAGGAGCCAATTAATAAAAACCTTCGACGCGTTCGGGTGAGGGGCATCCTTAAGAATTACCAGATTCCCGCTCCCGGAACTCGCATAGAGCCCTTCCTTCAAAGCGGGAAGCGGCTTCAATGGAATCCCGGCTTTGATAAACGGGAGAAAAGTGTAGTAGGAGAGACCAATACAGAGGAGCGCCTTTTCCTTAGCGAGGCTCTCCGCGAGCTGGCGTTGGTTGCGACCGACGATCAGTTCCTGCGCCACGAGCTTTTTCAGGTATTCTTCGCCCTTTATCCTCCACATGAAACTCCATGTGTTTTCCCCCGAGCCGGGGGTGCGGGGATCGAGGATGGCAATTTTTCCCTTCCACTTCGGGTTGAGAAGGTTATCGTAAGAAGTGATCTCTGCCTGTTTGAGCGCATTGGCATTGTACCAAAGCGTCTCGGTGAGATAGCCGAGAAACATGTAGAGATGCTGCCGGGCCTTGTCTCCCCATATATGCCCGCCCCACCAGTTCTTGGGATCCTTGACCTCCGGCAGGATCATCCAGGGCTGGACGGGTTCGAGTATCCCTTCTCCCAACAAACCCGTGACGATCGAACTTGTTCCGCCGATATGGAGGTCAAAATAATGGATACCGGCCTTTCGCTCCTCCAAGATCTTGTTGATGACGCTGGAGCCGCGCGATGGCACCAGTTCCAAGTCTATCGAGGGATATTTCTTTTCGAAAACCTCTTCCAGGCGCAATCTCAATTCCGCGCTCGCAGGGATGGAAACAACGACCTTGCTTTCTTTTTTTGCCGCCTCAAGCGTCTTGTCCCACTCCGCTTGCCACCCAGGCCCGGCGCTCTGAGCGATAGCAAAGCCTAAAGAAAATGGAGCAAAAAGAAATAGCGTTACTATGAAGCCTGCCAGCCGTCTCATAGTCTCGTTCATAAAAGCATTAGTTGAAATTGCCAGGATTGAGAGCGGACAGTGTCTGTCTTGGGGATGAATTACTGCTCACTTGGGAACCCGTCTTTACGCCAAATCCTCACGGAGTCGGGAGATAAATTCAGACAGACTTTCTGTCCGGCGGAAATTGCCTCAGCACGGGTAGTGGGCAACGTAAAAGTGGTCGCGCCGAAACGCAGCTGGCATTCATACCGGTCACCGAGAAAAACCGCCGTTTCCACCCTGCACGGCAACTGGTTGAAGCCTTCGCCTTCCTTCTGCATTGAAAGCTTCACCTCTTCCGGACGAATGGCAATCACCACGGGATCGCCATGCTTGATCTTCCCGTCAATTGTGTCGCAACGGATATGAGCCCCCTCATCCCCGGAGAGCCTAATCACGACACTTTGGCCGCCGTTTTCAACTACCTTGCCATCGAGCCAGATGACCCGGCCAATGAATTCCTGCACAAAGGGAGTTTTCGGGTGTTCATAGATCTCCTGCGGAGGACCCATCTGCTCGATCTTGCCATGCCTCATCACCGCCAACCGGTCCGACAAGGTCATCGCCTCGATCTGGTCGTGCGTCACAAAGATCACAGTGATCGACAGCCGCTGCTGCAGGCTTTTCAGCTCGACCCGCATCTGCTCCCTCAGCTTTGCGTCCAGGTTGCTCAGCGGCTCGTCGAGCAGCAGGATTTTAGGAGAATAGACCAGCGCCCGGGCAAGCGCGACACGCTGCTGTTGCCCGCCGCTCAATAGCATGGCAGGCCGTTTTTCCAGTCCCGAAAGACCGACGAGTTCGAGAACCGCCTCGACTTTTTCTCGGATCTCGCTCTCCTTCATGCGGCGCAGTCTCAAGGGATAGGAGACGTTTTCAAGGACATTCATGTGGGGCCATATGGCATAGGACTGGAAGACCATCCCCATCTCGCGCCTCTCAGGGGGAAGAAAAAGCTTATTTTGAACCGAGACGATACAGCGATCCTCCACGAAGACCTCTCCCCTATCGGGCCTCTCGAAGCCCGCGATCATTCTCAGCGTAGTGGTTTTGCCGCAGCCGCTGGGACCTAAAAGGGTGAGCACCTCTCCGCGGTTGATCTCAAAGCTAACATCATCAACGGCGAGTAACTTACCGAATCGCTTAACCAATCCGTCCGCTTTTAGAAAGGGCTGCTTCATATCAAATGGGTGGATCTCTACTGAGAATGATTTAGATATTGACTATTTACATACAAATAATCTATATGTCAAGGAAAGAAATAGCCGTCCCGTCGGTGTTTCTTGCATCAAAAAACCTGATCGCTACAATGCATGGTTTTTAAAAAATCTTACCAGTGGATCTTTTACCGTTTCTTGGAGGGGATCTTTTTAGTCTTCTTAGGGCTTCCCAGGCTCCTTCCGCCCGATATCTTTCGCCGCGTATCGATGCCATTGTTGAGCTTTCTTATTTCCTTCCTTGTTCCCAGAAGGCGCATCGTAAAAAACCTGGGAGCCGCGTTTGGCGAGGTCTACTCAGAGGCTTCGAAAAAGGGTTTGGCTAAGGGCGTCCAGGAACATTTCGTCAGAAACCTGGTTGAATGCTTCCTTCAGGTGGCTCAACCAGATCACGTGCGCAAGACCGTGACGGTCCAGGGGATCGAGCATTTGGACGCTGCTTTGGCAAAAGGAAACGGCGTCATAGCCCTTGGGGCCCATATCGGGAATTTTGTCCTGGTGGGCGCTCGATTGGGCGTGGAGGGGTATCCATTTCATACTCTCTTTCGCATCCCATTGGATCAGAGAATAGGAACCATCATCTGCAACTATCTTCCTCCGCGCCTCCATCAGCGGGTCATTCCGTCCCGTCCCAGGCGGGCGGCCGTAAGGCAGATACTCAGCGCCTTAAAGAGAAACGAGATTGTTTTTATTCTGGGTGATAACCTGAAGAAAGGAAAGATCCAGACCCTCTTCTTTGGACAGCGCGTCTTCTCCCCCAGGGGACCCGTAAGTTTGGCCCTGCGCTCTGGAGCGGCAGTCGTGCCATTGTATCTGATTAGGAATTACCAGGGAGGGATGGAGCTCATCATCGAGCCGGAAATCTGCCTGACGAGAAATGGACGACTATCCGAGGATATCACCCAGAATACGCACCATACCGTGCGCCATCTGGAAAACCTGATCCGGCGCTACCCGGACCAGTGGAATTGGCTCACGGTGAGGATGAGAAGCTATCAAAAAGAGATGGCGACCAGTTCCAATAGATAAGAACCTGCCGATCTTACCGGCGACCGATGCCCGGCATATCCAGCGGGACTCCTCTCTCCTTTAGCCCCGCCACATAATCCCGTCGGATCTCTGGATCTTCATCCTCATACTCGATCAGAGTGCCACCTTCCTTGACGCTGATGAAAACCCCTCCGTCCCGTTTTTGCGCTGCCAAATAAATACCCATCTTGTGTCTTTTGCTGCCGTAGCGCAACGCGAGTTGCCGCGCCTTCTCAGAGCCAAGGTTGAAATGCTGGTGAAACCATCCGCTCGGTGGACTGAAGGAGCTCCCGGGCTTCCAGTCTACCCTGACGACCTGATCCCCGTGCCCATCCTGATAAGGATGGATGCCCAATTCGTTCGGCCACATGATCGTATAACCCTCGGATTTGAGAATCAGCAGAACCGCGCCGGAGCCGTGATAGTGCGCTTTGTGATATCTGCCCACCGGCCACTCCACGAGGTGCCCTACCAGACTATTTCCGGCTATCTCAAAACCGGTAAAACCCCCGCCGGCCGCTTTCCATTCATGCGCATCGATGGAAGCCGTGGCTACGTCGGCGATAAAGTTGGTGTCCCAATAATTCCCCCGCCCCACCATATAGCGCTTCTTACCGACAGCAAAATAATCTTCCTCTCCATCGTAGCGATCCCTAAACTGATAGTCGCAGTTGAAGATAAAATCACTATTGTGGAACATGTCTATGATCAACGGGGCGTTGGTGACCGCCGCCAGCAATGCCCTCTGCCCGCCCCCGTTAATCAGTCGGTACCAACAGTTGAGAGGTGGAGCGAACAGGCTCCCCGGCCCCCATTCGAAAAAACGCTTGCCTTGTCCTGTCTGCCAGACCTCCGTGGAGCCCAGCCCTTCCAACACATAGATTACCTTCTCGTAGAGGTGTTTTTCCGGCTCCAGCGCTTTGCCGGGTGGGATCTCCACGATCTCCATCCCGGTGGCTCCCTCCATACCGCGAAGCTGCACAAAGGCGCCCCTCCCCCCCCGTCTGGGCCACGCCCCCAAAGTAATCTTGGCAACATCCACGCCGTATCCCTCTACGACAGGAACTCCCTCTTCCCGCATCCAGGCCTCATAGGAAGTTACCTTGTTTTCCAGATCTTCAGCCATGATTGCCCAGTCCTTTCTATGCGGATTGTTGTTGTTCGGACCTCGCGGGAAAAACGCCATCAGGGATACATATACTCAATGGGCGGGGACTCGAAATCCGTCGCCACCTTCCTCACTCCCGGAACGCCCTCAACGATGCGCAGGATTTCCTGTTCCAGCTCCGACTGGGCCAGAATCCCGGAGGCATGGACCTCCCCACCCTCTACGCGAACATTAATAGTCAGATTACGCGTTCTCGAAGAGATGATAAGGGCGGCCTGGACGCGGGCAAGGATTGTCAGGTCTTGAAAGTCCCGCTCAGAGTCGGGAGTGGGCTGGTAGTCTGCTCCCCTTACCGCCTCCACGACCAGGTGAGCGGCAGTCTCCAAACTCATTTGGGCGATATTGAGCACCATGTCGTAACGGCTCGGATCCCGCCAGTCGGCGCCGAATATTGCCTGCAGCCGCCGATGCCGCGCCTTATCAACCTGTT
>JGI1356J14229_10001377_pt1 | contig 20228 bp, 17 predicted proteins | sample Subgrocontami58m_FD_14229 | JGI IMG/M metagenome (IMG submission 14229) | reverse complement strand
GGCGGAAGTTGCTCATCAGCGGCATCCGGGGAGGGTGCGAATCGACGTTGCGATTCTAACATGAACCCCCGGTGGCCGTAAGTCCGACAGGCTGCTAGGGGGCATCGAGATAGCGATGACAGGCGCCGACCGGGCCATTCCCATCGCTCACGTCGAGAGCTTTGCAGTGGGGCAGCAGGGCGCTCAGAACCTCTTCGACACGCGCCGTCTTCAGCGCGTCCTTCTGCTCGTTTATTCAGGCCATCCTCGGGATGGCGTTCGGCGCAATCGTCTTCCAAGCTGCGCTCAAATACTCACAAACATGATAGGGCTCCTCGCTATTTTGTGTGGGTAGTCACGACCGTGCGGCGCGTCCCGAGCCCTCCGGATGCTCTTGAAGGCCGCCGCATCTGCGATCTCTCCACCTGCGTAATAGGTCAGTTTCTTGGTTCGGTTGGGGGTCGTTTCTTCGTCCCGGCCTGATCATCCGCAAGGCGCCGTGCTCGCCGCCGTCAAGGACGGCCATAGGCCACCGCGCGCTTGCGTGGCGCGAAGCGTCCTTGACGGCGGCGAGCACGGCGCCAACCTCGCTCAGGTCGAAGCCCCTGCGGAGATGTCATCATGCGAGACACCCACCTGCTGCAACTGGCGCTGGGACTGACGCCACGCTCTGGACGGTTGCGCGCGCGGAATTCGACCCGGAGGGGCGCCGTATCGATTTTCCTCGGGGCAGCCGTTTTCCCTGCCCGGGCTGCAACGTAGCGAACTGTCCAGCGTATGACACCGAACAGATGACATGGCGCTATCTCAACTTCTTCCAGCATCAGGTGTGTCTGCATGCGCGGGTGCCGCGCGTCCACTGCCCCAATGGTGGGATCAAGAAGATGACTGTCCCCTGGAGCGCGCGGGGGGCGGCTTAAACTTGCTGTCCGAAGCATTGGTCATGGCGACGATGTGGGTGGCCCGACTCGGAGGTGATTCGGATCAAGCTGGGCACGCTCAATTGGACAGGCGATGCGGTCTGGTGTGCAATAGGGGTGTCGTCACTCAAAAGGAGGAAACCATGGCTCAGACACCCTCGTCGGCTTCACGCGACGCCGTCCGGAACACCGTCCCCAAGATGATCGAGTTGACCGAAAAGGTGCTGTTCGGCGATGTGTGGGAGCGTCCGAACCTGTCCAAGCGCGATCGCAGCCTGATTGTCTGCGCCGTGCTGACCGCGACGTACCGGCCGGAGCAGCTCAAGGGCCACCTTCAACGTGCGCTCGATAACGGCCTGACCAAGGATGAGATCTCCGAGATGATCACGCATGTCGCGTTCTATGCTGGCTGGCCGGCGTCCATGTCGGCGGCCAACGTCGCGCGTGAGGTTTTCGAAGCGAGTATCTGATACGCCCCAATCGTCGCTCACTGACTGACGAGCCTTGACCCGGCACGACCGTTTCCGGAGTCATTCCGGACTCGGTCGTGACGTTCGTTGAACGGAGTTGACCATACCATGAAAGCGGGATTCATCGGCCTGGGCACCATGGGTGCACACATGGCAGCCAATCTGCAAAAGGGCATCCAGAAGGACGGCCACACGGTCCTCGTGCATGACATGCGCAAGGAGGCCGCGGCGCCGCACATCAAAAATGGCGCGGTCTGGGCCGACAGCCCCGCAGCGGTGGCGGCCGAGTGCGATGTGATCTTCTCTTCCCTGCCCGGACCGGTGGAGTTCGATGCTGTGTCCTATGGCAACAACGGGGTACTGGCAAAGCTCAGGACAGGAGCCGCCTATTTCGACCTGACCACGAACTCGCCCACCACGGTTCGCAAGGCGCATGTCGATTACGAGAAGAAGGGCGCCTTTCTGTTCGATGCGCCGGTTAGCGGTGGACCGCGTGGCGCGGCGACCGGGAAACTCGCGATCTGGTGCGGCGGCGATGCCGACGTGTTCGAGAAATGGAAGCCGGTGTTGGATGCGATCGGCGACCAGGCCAAGTATATCGGCCCGATCGGCGCGGGCTCGGTCGCGAAGCTGGTGCATAATTGCTATGGCTACATCGCCACCGCGGCGGCGGCCGAGGTGTTCAGCATGGGCGTGAAAGCCGGCATCGAGCCGCTGGCGATCTGGGAAGCGGTGCGCCAGGGTGCGATCGGGCGGCGTGGCGCTTTCGATTCTCTGACCGATCAGTTCCTGTCGAACAAATACGAACCACCGGCCTTCGCGCTGCGTCTGGCGCACAAGGACGTCTCGCTCGCCACCGCTTTGGGGCGGGAGCTGAACGTGCCGATGCGGTTGGCCAATCTGGCGCTGGCGGATCTGTCGGAGGGTCTGAACCGTGGCTGGGGCAACCGGGATTCCCGCTCGATCATGGTGCTGCAGACCGAACGCGCGGGGATTGAGATCAAGGTCGATCCGCAGCGCCTGACGGAAGCGTTGGAGAACAAGGCCAAGAACGGGTAGGGGTGATGGACCCGGGCTGTGGCTCGGGTCCGACCACGCAACCCCACATCACGCTCGAAGGAGGGAGGGACACCATGAAGGTACTGACCCAGGAACAGGTAGACGCCTACCGCCGCGATGGTTTTTTCTATCCTGTTCCAGCCTTGTCCCCCGACGAAATCGCCACCTGCCTCGCCGGGCTGGCGCGCCTGGAAGCCTCCCTCGGATGCGCGGTTGCCGATGCCGACGTCAAATGGCGGTCGCATGGCCATGCGCATTCGCCCTGGTTCAACGCGTTGATCCGCCATCCGCGCATCCTGGATGCGGTCGAGGACGTGATCGGGCCGAACATCCTGGTCTGGACCAGCACCTTCTTCATCAAGGAGGCCCATTCGCCCACCTTCGCCGCCTGGCACCAGGACGGCACCTATTTCGGCCTGGAGCCGAAGGAGCAGGTCTGCGCCTGGGTCGCGCTGACCGATGCCACCCGGGAGGCCGGCTGCATGGAGCATGTCTCCAGCAAGGGCAATCTGCGCCAGTTGCACCATGCGCCGCTGGGTCTGGCGCACAGCATCAACCGTGCGGGCCAGACGATCATGGAGCCGTTCGACGACTCCGCCCCGGTGGCGATGGCACTGCCGGCCGGGTCGTTCTCCCTGCACCATGAATTGTCGGTGCATCGCTCCGCGCCCAACAACGCCTCCCACCGCCGGGTTGGCATCGGCCTGAACTACATCCCAACGCATGTCCGCGTGGACGGGCCGGTTCGTTGCAATGCGATGTTGGTTCGGGGCGAGGACAAGTTCGGCCATTTCGACCTGATCGAGCCGCCGAAGGCCGAATGCGACGCAGCCGCCCTGGCGGTGCATCAGGAGGCCAATGACCGGTACCGGGCGAACTACAAGATTCAAGTGGAACGGCACGAGGCGGCTTACGCGAAAGCGTAGGACCCGGTGCCCATCCGCGATGAATCGCGGATGGGCGATCGCAAAACGATGTTCAGCCGACCCCTTCGTAGAAATCGTTGCCCTTGTCGTCCATCACGATGAACGCGGGGAAATTCTCGACCTCAATCCGCCACACCGCTTCCATGCCGAGTTCCGGGTATTCCAGCACCTCGACCTTGCGGATGCAGTCCTGCGCCAGCCTTGCCGCCGGCCCGCCCACACTGCCCAGGTAGAAGCCTCCATAGGCCTTGCAGGCGTCCTTCACGGCTTTGGAGCGGTTGCCCTTCGCCAGCATGATCAGCGACGCGCCGGCGGCCTGGAACTCTGCCACGTAGCTATCCATGCGTCCGGCGGTGGTGGGACCGAAACTGCCGGTGGCCATACCGACCGGGGTCTTGGCCGGGCCGGCATAGTAGACCGGGTGGTTCTTCAGGTAGTCCGGCAGGCCAGCGCCACTGTCCAGCCGTTCCTTCAACTTCGCGTGCGCGATGTCGCGCGCCACCACCATGGTTCCGGTCAACGACAGCCTGGTTTTCACGGGATAGGCGGACAACTGGCGCCGGATTTCCGCCATCGGGCGGTTCAGGTTCACCTCGACCGTATCGTCTCCCAGATGCATGTCCGTCGTATCCGGCAGATACTTCGCCGGATCGGTTTCCAATTGCTCCAGGAACACCCCTTCAGGCGTGATCTTCGCGAGAATCTGCCGGTCGGCACTGCAGGACACGCCGATCCCGACGGGCAGCGATGCGCCGTGGCGCGCCAGGCGGATCACGCGGACATCGTGGCAGAAATACTTGCCGCCGAACTGCGCGCCGATGCCGTTCTGGCGGGAGATTTCCAGGACCTGCTTTTCCATCTCCAGATCGCGAAGGGCGTGACCGGCCTTGCTGCCCTTGGTCGGCAATGTGTCCAGCCAACGGGTGGAGGCCAGCTTCACCGTCTTCAACGTCATCTCGGCAGACGTGCCGCCAATCACGATCGCCAGATGGTAGGGTGGGCAGGCGGAGGTCCCCAGGGTCTTCATCTTGGTCCCGATGAACGCGGCCAGCCGCTCTGGAGTCAGGATGGCGCGGGTTTCCTGGAACAGGAACGTCTTGTTCGCCGATCCGCCGCCCTTGGCCACGAACATCAAATGGAATTCATCGGCATGGTGGTTGCCAGGGGCAGCCATGATGTCGAACTGCACCGGCAGGTTGTTGCCGGTGTTGACTTCGTTGAACATCGACAGCGGCGCCATCTGCGAGTAGCGCAGATTGGTCTCGGTGTAGGTGCGGTGCACCCCCCAGGACAGCGCCTCTTCCTCATCGCCGTCGACCCAGACGCGCTGGCCTTTCTTGCCGAACACGATGGCGGTGCCGGTATCCTGGCACATCGGCAACACGCCGCCAGCCGCGATATTGGCGTTCTTCAGCAGATCCAGCGCCACGAACCGGTCGTTTCCGCTCGCCTCCGGATCCTCCAGGATAGCGCGCAACTGCGCCAGGTGGCCGGGCCGCAGCAGGTGCGACACGTCATGGAACGCGCGCACCGCCAACTCACTGAGGGTGTCCGGGGCGATCCGCAACACCGTCTGCCCGTCGCAGGTGACGGTGCGCACCCCGGCGATATCCAGTTTCTTCCACGGCGTCTTGTCCGGTCCCAGCGGGAACATCGGCGAATACAAAAATCCGGCGGGGCGCTGCACGGGTGGGGTGACCGGAGCATTCATCAGCATGTTCCTTCAGGTCGGCCCGAAAGATCGGAGGCCGACGGTTTCCGGTGACAGTCGGTCAGGGGCGGGGTGGGGTGCGACGGCGGAATGCGTCCAGGCTGACCACTTGCGGCTGTTCGGCCGGTTTCTCGTCCTCGGTCGGAGCGGCTGGTTCCACCGCGGCCGGAACCAACGCGGTCGCGGCTGCCGCCGGCATCACCGGGTTGAACCGCAGTCCGAAGCGTACATGCGGATCGGCAAAGCCGATCAGCGCATCCAGTGGCACAATCAGAGTTGAAGGCACCCCCCCGAACGACAGGCCGACGCTGATCGCATCAGGCTCGTGCACCATCTTCAGGTCCCAGAACTGGTGTTGGAGTACGATCGTCATCTCGCTGGGATATTGTTCCCGTAGGCGTGTGGGGATCACCACGCCCGGATGGTCCGTGCGGAAGGTCAGATAGAAATGGTGCCCACCCGGCATGCCTTGCAGCGAGGCGTGTTCGATCGCCCGCGCCACGACCTGCCGCAGTGCCGCGTCGGTCCAGGTTTCATAGGGCAACAAGCTATCCGGCCGCTGCTCCCGGTCGTCTTCCATCCAGCATCCCCGTCAATAATCGCCTACCCATAGCGCGCGCCGCGTCCGTCGCAAAGTCATGCGTTTGCATCCCGTGGCGTCGCCCGTGCGGCGCCACCTCCCACCCGCTTTGACAGACCGCCCGCCAGGCCGAATGCTGAATGCAATGAGCGACTCCCCGCAGCCTTTTCCCCGACAGTCATCCTGGCAGCGGAGCCTGTGGGTGATGGTGGCGGTCCAATTTGTCATGAGCATCTCATTTAGCATCGTCGCCCCGATCATGCCGCTGTTCTTGCCCGACCTCGGTGTACAATCGACGTCCGCCGTGAACATGTGGGCGGGCGTGCTGGCATCCGCGACCTCCTTCGTCGCGATGTTCACCGCTCCGGTCTGGGGCGGAATGGCGGACCGCTACGGACGCAAGCTGATGGTGCTGCGTTCCACGGTGGGAATTGCGATCTTCACCTTTCTGATGGGCATCGCGCAGGGCCCCTGGCAGATGCTGGCCTTGCGCGCTGGCATGGGGGCGGTCGCCGGATTCAGCTCTGCCTCTACCGTCATGGTCGCGTCCCAGGTCCCGGAAAATCGCCTGGGTTATGCCATGGGTTGGATGAGCACCGGGCAGTTGGTTGGCTCGCTGATCGGACCTGTGATCGGCGGCGGTCTGGCGGACCTGACCGGCAGCTATCGGTTCCCGTTCTTCTTTGCTGGTGTGATGTCATTCGGCGCCTTCTTGGTCACCTTGGTGATGGTGCGGGAGCGCTTCACACGGCCAGAGAAGACCAAGAGCAACACATCCGTGTGGGCGGCCATCGGTGTCATCCGTGCCACACGGGGGATGCCGGCGCTGATCCTGGTCATCCTGATGTGCCAATTCGCCACCCAGGCCGTGCTCCCGGTCGTCACCTTGTACGTTCAGGACATGCTGGGGCCTCGCCCGGATCTGGCGACCTTGGGCGGGTTGGCATTCTCGGTCACCGGCCTGGCGGGCGTGCTCGCGGTGCCCTTTCTGGGCAAGCGGAGCGATGCCATCGGCTACCGCAGTACCCTGCTCATCTGCCTCGCGGGCGCGGCGATGTTCACCTTGCCGCAGGCCCTGCCATTCGGTTACTGGGCCTTCGTGGTGGAACGCTTCGGATTGGGGCTGTTCGTCGGCGGCGTGCTCCCGGCCGCGAACGCGCTGGTCGGACGGCTAACCGATCCCGCGCAACGCGGCCTGACTTATGGCGTGATCGCCTCGGCTTATTTCCTCGGCAATACGCTGGGGCCGCTGACCGGCGGCGCCGTCGCGGCGACCGTGGGCATCAACTGGGTTTTCGCGGTCACGGCGGCGATCCTGCTGATGAACCTGACCTGGGTCTGGGCCAGCGTGCCGGAACCGACGCGAGCGACCGAGGGAGCGGCCAAGGGGGGCACGTAGTGGCAGGTCGATGCCCTGGGGAGCCCCCCTGGGATGCCCCATTGGGATGGGGTCCTCTGGGGCGCAGGATAATCGCCTCACCCATGATCCGGGTGCCAATCGGTCAGTGCCCCGCGTGGCTCCCGGAAAAATCCGGAGACGCCAGGCCGGATTTTTCCAGTTGCGCGACCAGTGCCGCCTTCAGTCGCTCCAGACCGGCTTCGGTGCCGGCCTCGGCGCGCGCCACCAGGACTGCCTGGGTGTTCGATGCTCGCAACAGCCACCAGCCGTCATCGGTCAACACCCGCACGCCGTCGGTCTCTGACACCGTCGCGCCTTCGGTGCGCAAGCGGGCGGCGACTTCCTCAATCACCGTGAATTTGCGGGTGTCATCGCAGTCGAAGCGCACTTCCGGGGTGTTGATCACCTGCGGCAGCGCCTTGCGTACGTCGGACAGCCTGCCCTGCATGCGAGCAACGATCCCCAAGGTGCGCACGCCGGCATAGAGCGCATCGTCGAACCCGTACCAGCGGTCGGCGAAGAAGATATGCCCCGACATCTCCCCGGCCAGCGGAGACCCGGTTTCGGCCATCTTCGCCTTGATCAGGGAATGGCCGGTCTTCCACATCAGCGGATTGCCACCGGCGCGCCCGATCTCATCGAACAGCACTTGGCTTGCCTTCACATCGGCAATGATCGTGGCGCCGGGATGGGTTTTCAGCACGTCGCGCGCCAGCACGACCATGAGCTGATCGCCGAACATGATGGCGCCGGTATCGTCGACCAAACCGATCCGGTCGGCGTCGCCGTCGAAGGCGATGCCGATATCGGCGCCGCGGGCCGCGACTTCCGCAATCAACTGCACCAGGTTGGCCGGCACCGTCGGATCCGGGTGATGCGCCGGGAAGGTGCCATCGATGGTGCCGTTCAGCACGGTATGTTCGCCGGGCAGACCGGCCACCAGTTTCGTCAACACATCGCCGGCCGATCCGTTGCCGTTGTCCCACACGACTTTCAGCTTGCGGTCGCCACCGTCCCAATCGGCGAGCAGACGCGCGACATAGTCATCGGCTATATCCATGGTCTTCTCGGCGGCGGTGGTTTGCGCGACCACATCCCCGGCGGCCGCCTGAGCGCCCAACGCCTTGATCTGCTCCCCGAAAAACGGCTTGCGGCCGAGCATCATCTTGAGGCCGTTGTAGTTGGGGGGGTTGTGGGAGCCGGTAACCATAATGGCGCCGTCGGCCGCCAACTTAGTGGCGGCGTAATACAGCATGGGAGTCGGGCCGCGGCCGATGCGGCTAACGGTCATGCCGCTCTCGGTTAGGCCCTTGACCAGCGCCTGTTCCATACCCGGGCTGGACAGCCGGCCATCGTAGCCCACCACGACCGATGTCCCACCCGCCCGCGCGACGATGGAGCCGAAGCAACGGCCGATGGCATGGGCATCCGCCTCGAACAAGGTTTCGCCGACGATGCCGCGGATATCGTATTCGCGCAGGACGGTGGGATGGAAGCGATGGGAGAAGGACATCGGCTCGGTTGCTCTTTCAGCTATAGGTCTTCAGGAAGGCGCGGACGGCATCCGCCAGTTCGGGCCGTTTGAGCGCGAAGGCAATCTGCGCTTCCAGGTAGCCGATCTTGTCGCCGCAATCGAAGCGTCGTCCCTCATAGCGCAACCCGTGGAAAGGCTGGTGCCCGATCAGCTTGGCCATGCCGTCGGTCAGTTGCACCTCGTTGCCGGCGCCGCGTTCCATCTTCGCCAGATGGCCGATAACTTCGGGCATCAGGACGTAGCGGCCGATGATCGACAGGTTGGAGGGAGCATCCTTGGGCGCGGGTTTCTCGACCAGGCCCTTTACCTCCACAAGCCTGCCATCATCCTTGCCGGTAGCCAGGATTCCGTACCGGTTGGTGTGCTCCCAAGGGACTTCTGTCACCGCGACGATGTTGCCCCCGGTTTCCCTGTAGGCGTCCGCGAGCTGGCGCAGGCAGGGGGTGTCCGACAGCACCAGATCGTCGGGCAGCAGGATGGCGAACGGGTCGTCGCCGATGAAGGCACGGGCGCACCAGATGGCGTGGCCGAGCCCGAGGGGCACTTGCTGGCGCACGGTGACGATGGAGCCCGGCTCGGTCCGGGTCCCTTCCAAGGCGGCCAGGGCCTCCGTCTTGCCGCGTTCGCGGAGCGTGGCTTCCAGCTCATAGGCGACGTCGAAATGTTCCACCAGGGCGGTCTTGCCACGACCGGTGACCATGCAAAACTGCTCGATGCCAGCGGCCCGCGCTTCTTCGACCGCGTATTGGATCAGCGGCTTGTCGACGACCGGCAGCATTTCCTTGGCGGTTGCCTTGGTCGCGGGCAGGAAGCGCGTACCCAACCCGGCGACGGGCAGGACGGCCTTGCGCAGCGGCTTTATCACGGTTGTCTGGCTCCCACTGTTCAACATGCGCAATCACCACGGGGGGCGGGCCAAATTGTGGCAAACGGGCAGATTCTTGCGAATCTGATGTTACTGCACCGCCGTATCACGCGCGACGACTGCCCAAGAGCACGTCCCGCGCCTGATTGATCCGCGCCGCCAACCAGTCCGACCCGCCCGTATCCGGATGCGCACCCCGCATCAGCCGCCGATGGGCATCGCGAATCTCGGCCTCGGATGCCCCGGGACGCAGGCCCAGGACCTCGTAAGCCTCCTCCCGAGTCATGGCACCCTGGGAGCGCCCCTGGGAGCGGTTAGGCCGTTCCCCACCCAAGTTGATCCCACCGCCGTTGGCTGCCTTCCATTTCTGCCAGAGCAGCGGACCGAACAGCAACAGGCCGGTCATTGCCAAACCGCCGCGCCCGGTCAGGACCATCAGCAAGGCCAAGCTGATCCCGCCCAGCGCCGCGATCCATCCCAAGAGCGCTTTGATGTCGCTGACCCGCGCCCGTTCGAAGGCACGCAGACCCCAGAGGAAGACCAACAGGACCAGCCCGCCCAGGAGGAACCAGATGATCACGGCGGTCGGCTCCTCCTCATTGCTATCCCGGCATCGTTGAATGCCGGGCGGATGGGCGACCGGTTGTGTCCGGACGCAACATGTCAGGCGGGGTCTGGCACCGCCGCGATGCTGGCGACCGGGCATGACCGACCCAACTCCACCAATCGGCGCCGACCGCGAACCCAGCGCGTCACCCCATTGGCATCAGGATGGGGGTCCGGGAGGCGCATTCGCCCCGCCTCTTTCGGGACGGGCAGAACATCGTCCGTTCGGGTCCTGTCATGACGCCGACGGGTTGACATTGCCACTTCACCTTACTCCGAATGACGCCATCCACCAGCACTCACTGCGGACCCAGGCGACGGTGGTTGCTGCGAGCGAGCACGGGTGGGTGGTCAGATGAAACGCAGCCGCTGCGCCGGGTGAGGTGTCCCCGGTCGACAATGGCAGGAGCACGATCGGGGGTAAGAGCAAGTTTCAACACGACCGAAACCGGCAGAGCGCTCCAGCACTTTGTTTTGTCTCGTGGTTCACACGCTGTTCCGTTCTGCTCGGCGCGATCACACTCTGGGCCACATACCAGGGTCGACGGCACACGGGTGGAATGCGACATCTGCTGTCGTCTCCGGATCACGTGGCCGAGACGATGGTATAGTCCTTTTGAGGCATCGCTAAACCGGATCGCCTCGGAGGCCGCCGGATTCCAGCAAACTTGCACAGCCAGCGCGTCTGCCGCAGGATCGTCTGCAAGAAAATCCACCAGGAGAGTCCATCCATGGCAGACTTTGATCTCGTCATCCGAGGCGGCACCGTGGTCGACGGCACCGGTCGCGCCCCCATCGAAGCGGATGTCGGCATCCGCGGCAACCGCATCGAGCAGCTTGGCAGCATCCCCGGCCGAGGCACCGAGGAAATCGACGCCAAGGGCAAACTCGTCACCCCCGGGTTCGTCGATATCCACACCCATTATGACGCTCAAGCGGTTTGGGACAGCCATTTGGCCCCGTCGTCATGGCACGGCGTAACCACCGCCGTGATGGGCAATTGCGGCGTCGGCTTCGCCCCCTGCAAGCCCGCCGACCGTGAAAAGCTGATCGAGCTGATGGAAGGGGTGGAAGACATCCCTGGCGCCGTCATGCACGAGGGTCTGAAATGGGAGTGGGAATCCTTCGGCGGATACCTCTCCGCCTTGGAACGCCGCCCCCGCGACATCGATATCGGCGCCCTACTGCCGCACGCCGCGGTACGCGTGTTCGTGATGGGCGACCGCGCCATCAACCTGGAAAATGCCAACCAGGGTGACATTGCCCAGATGCGGGAAATCGCTCGCGAGGCAATGCACGCCGGCGCCTTCGGCTTCTCCACCTCGCGTAGTCTGAGCCACAAGACCTTGCGCGGCGACCCGACCCCGACCTTGCGGGCGCAGGAAGACGAACTGACCGGCATTGCCATGGGGATGAAGGACGCCGGGTCGGGCATGCTGGAAATGGTGTCGGAATGGGCGCCGGATTACATGGCGGAATTCGGCATGCTGCGTCGCGTGATCGAAGCGTGCGGCCGCCCCGCCGTTTTCACTCTGACCCAGCGCCATTCCCGCCCGGAGGTCTGGCGCGACCTGCTCGCCGGAGCCGACCAGGCCAACCGCGACGGGCTGTCCATTCGCCCCGTCGTCGCGCCGCGCGCCATCGGTGTGCTGCTCGGTCTGACCGGCAGCCAGAACCCCTTTGCCGGCACCCCCACCTACAAATCGATCGCGCATCTGCCGCTGTCGGACCGGGTGCAGCGTATGCGGGACCCGGAAATCCGCGCGAAAATCCTCAGCGAGGACCCGAAGGAAGGCAACACCTTCCCGCTATTCCACCGCCTGTCGTACGACTACATGTACCGCTTCGGCAACCCGCCGAACTACATGCCGACGGCCGAGGAAAGCCTGTCCGCCATCGCCCAACGCGAAGGCCGCACGCCCGAGGCAGTCGCCTACGACGTGATGCTGGAGGACGACGGCAACGCGTTCATCTACGTGACCCTCAGCAACTACGCCTATCGCGACCTGTCGATGTCGGAAACGCTGCTGGCGAACCGCAACACGATCATGGGTCTGGGAGACGGCGGCGCGCATGTCGCTTTCATCCTCGACGCCGGCTACCAGACTTGGCTGCTGACTCATTGGGGCCGTAACCGCAAGCGATGGGACGTCGCCGAACTGATCCGCCGCCTGACCTCCGATACCGCGCAGGCTGCGGGTTTGTATGACCGCGGGGTGCTCGCGGTTGGCAAGAAAGCCGATGTCAACGTGATTGATTGGGCGCGCCTGGGCTCCGACAAGCCCTATGTCGTCAACGACCTGCCGGCGGGCGGCAAGCGACTGATGCAGAAAGTGCACGGGTATGAGGCGACCATCGTCTCCGGCCGGGTCACGTTCCGCGAAGGCGAGGCTACCGGCAGTCTGCCGGGCAAGTTGATCCGGGGACCTCAGGCGACTCTGGCGGCTTGATGACGGTCCTTGGTGCCGGTTGTCGGATCCCGGTGACCGAAGCCGGCACCACCGGGTCAGAATAGCGATGGCCCGCCCCGACTGACAGCCACCGCGCGCCGGCCACCGCTGACGCGCGGACAATGACGATTGGCCGAGAGTTTCGTGTCCGTGCTCAACGGTCTGGATCAGACCGCGCCGGACGATGCGCGCCTGATCCCCGTCGTGCGGGGACCATTCACCCATGTCTTCCAAGGGTTGGCCCGCTCAACGGGCCGATCCATCGGTTCGCTCCATCGGGCCGCGATCTCAACGGCTCCGATCCGCCTCAAACAACCCTGTCAGTTCCTCCGCAGCCTGGCGCGTGGTCTGGATCAACTGGCGTTCGTCGCGATAGATGGCGTGCGTCGCGATCAGATTTTCCTCATCATGTCGCTGGAACAAGGTGACGGCGCGTGACGCCGCATCCTCCTCGATCCCCAAAGCCGTCAGACTGAGTTCGGCCATCCGCAGACTGGAATGGAACGTGTCGCGGACCAGGCCGTCGACGCCGCGATCCATCAGCAGATGCACGTGGCGGCGGTTTCGGGCGCGCGCAATCACCTTCAGATTCGGAAAATTACGTCGCGCGGTTTCGACAGTGCGCAAGGTGGCTTCCATGTCATCCAGCGCGACGACCAGCAGTTGCGCCTGTTCGGCACCGGCCGCGCGCAACATGGCGGGACGGGTCGGGTCCCCGAAATAGACCTTGTTGCCGAAGCGGCGGACGACTTCCACCTGGCCCGGGTCCCGCTCGAGGGCCGTGAAGGCGATGCCGTGCATGTGCAGAACGCGGCCAATGATCTGCCCGACCCGCCCGAAGCCGCAGATGATGACGGGGGCTGCCTCGGCCTCGATCGTGTCGTATTCCGGTGGTTCGGGTTGGCGCAGCCGGGGGATCAGCAGCCGCTCCGACGCGGCAAACAGGATCGGCGTGACGATCATCGAGGCCGCAATGACCAAGGTTGCCAGCGCCGCCTGCCCGGCAACCAGCGCCCCCGCGGCGACGGCGGCGCCCAACAGGACAAAGCTGAACTCGCTGCCCTGCGGCAGGGCGAGCGCAAAACGTAGCGCATCCACCGTGTCACGCCCAGCGGTTCGGCTGATGCCAAACGCCAGAGTGATCTTGAGCAACATCAGCGACAACGTCGCGGCGATCAATGTCATCGGCTGGGTCATGCCCAAAGCCAAATCCGCCGACATGCCGACCGAGATGAAGAAGAAGCCAAGCAGCAATCCCTCGAACGGGGCGATATCGGCTTCCAACTCATGCCGGTACTCGGACTCGGACAGCAGCACGCCAGCCATGAAGGCACCCAGCGAGGCCGACAATCCCGCCTCCTCGGCAAGGAAGGCGGTGCCGACGACGATCAGCAGGGCCATGCCGGTGAACACTTCCGGCGTGCGAGCGCCACCGATGGCACGGAACATCGGACCGGTCAGGAAGCGGCCCCCAATCAGGATCGCGCCGATCGTCGCCGCTCCGATCGCGACATCCCACAACGGCATGTGGTTTGGCACTGCGCTCTCTCCGGCGAGCAGCGGCACCAGGGCGACCAGCGGAATGAACGCCAGATCTTGAAACAACAGCACCGCAAATCCATCCCGCCCCGCTCGGCTGGTCAACAGATCCCGTTCGGCAAGCATGGGCAGAACGATTGCGGTGGAGGACAGCGCCAGACCAAAGCCGAGGACCACCGCGCCTCCGAGCGGGACGCCGGCAAGACAGGCGATCGCGGCAATCGCCGCCGCCGTTATCAGAAGCTGGGCCGTGCCGATCCCGAACACGGTTCGTCGCATGACCCACAGCCGCTGCGGCCGCAGTTCCAGACCGATCAGGAACAGCAGCATGATCACGCCCAGATGGGCCGTGTGGGCAATCTGGTCGACATCCGTCACCAACCGCAGCCCGGACGGACCGATCACGATCCCCGCCAGCAGATAGCCGAGCACACTGCCGAAACCCGCGCGGCGGGTGAGCGGGACGGCGATGGTCGCCGCGGCCAGAAGGGCTGCGAGGGTTGCCAGCATGGTGCGTCCGATCCGGTTGCGAGGCCGGTCGGGCCGGCTTGTCGTGCAATATGGGGCATAATCGGCTGGTGGGAACCGGGACAGTTCGTTGGGTCGGCCAGCATTGTGCAACCGCGGGCTTGCCCGTGGCGGCGGCTTCGCGCTCTTATCGTACCCAAGAGCAAAACCGCGAGGGAACCAGTCCGATGAAACGTCGCACGTTGCTGGCGGGCTCCGCCGCCGCCCTGGCCGCTACGCCGCTCGCCCGTCCGCATGCCCAACGGGCCGTGACCATCCGTTGGTGGTACCATTTCGACGATCCCAAGGCGACGCCGGACGAACTCGTCGCTGCGTTCGAGAAGGAAAATCCCAGCATCAAGATCCAGGCCGAGAACATTCCCTGGGGCGGCGGTGGCGACTATGACAACCGTCTTTACACCTCGATCATCGCTGGCAAGGGGCCGGACACGGCGATGGTCAAATTCAACAACCTGGCGCGACTGATCGAGATGGACGCGCTGGTGGCGCTCGATAAATGGATCGATGCCTGGCCGGCGCGGACCGATATCTCGGCCGATCTGTGGCGCCTGCATACCGCGCCGGACGGCAAGCGCTATTACATGCCGCTGCAATATGTCGTGTTGTATCTGTATGTGCGGCTCGACCTGCTGGCGAAACAGAACCTGAAGACGCCGACGAATTTCGACGAATTCCTGACTGCGGCGAAGGCGCTGACCGGCGGGGAGCAGTGGGGCTTCGGCATGCGCGGCGGCTCCGGCGGGCATGACTCCTGGATGCCGTTCGTGTTCGGCACCGGGGCCAAGCCGATAAAGGGAGGTTTCGTATCGGCCGAGGCGATGGCGCAGAACCGCTATTTCATCGATCTGTATCGGACACACAAAGTGTGCCCGCCGTCGGCGCCAACCGACAGTTTCCTGCAGATTGTCAACAACCTGAAGGCCAGCCGCACCGCGATGGCCGTGCACCATATCAGCACGGCAAACGACATGCATGCGACGTTTGGCGATGCGATCACCGCGGTGCCGGTGCCCAGGGGGCCCATGGGGGGGCCCAATGGCGGCTTTGCAACCTTCGGCGACGGGTCGACGGCGGTGTTCAGTGCCTCGAAGAACCAGGAGGCGGCGTGGAAGTGGATTTCCTGGCTGTCCACCGGTCCGAACAATGTTCTGTACAATAAGTCTGCCGGCCAGATGACGGTAACCACCTCGGGCGCGGCCAACTGGACCCTGCACCAGAAGCGTTTCGTCGATGCCACGGTGCAGTCGCTGCCGATGGCCTCGGTGCTGCCCAACGTGCCGCAAACGGCCGATTTCACCCGTGTTGTGTGGCCGCAGACCACACAGAAGGCGCTGCTGGGACAGGTCCCCCCGGATGACATGATGCGGACATTCGAGAAACTGTTCTTCGGTTGAACCAGAAAGCCACCCCCTGGCTGATGCTGGCGCCGGCGCTGGCGGCGGCCGGGGTCCTGGTACTGCTGCCGGTGGTCAACACGCTGTGGCTGTCGCTGCACCATGTGATCCTGTATCGGCCGAAATCCCGCCCGTTCGTGGGACTGGAGAACTACGCCGCCGTCCTGGCCGACCCCGTGTTCTGGGAGAGCCTGGGCAACTCCCTGGTCTGGGTGGTGGGCGCGGTATCGTTGCAGTTCGTGCTGGGTTTCACCACCGCCCTGCTGCTGAACCGCAGCTTCGCCTGGCGCGGCATCGCCCGAGCCCTGGTGGTAGTGCCGTGGGCCCTGCCGTCGGTCATCATCGGGCTGATCTGGACCTGGATGCTGGACTTCAACCTGGGGGTCCTGAACAATATCGGCGTGAAATTGGGTCTATTGTCCGCCTCGGTCCCCTGGCTGGCGCAGTCGGAAACCGCCATGGCGAGCGTCATCCTGGCGGTGATGTGGCAGGGATTTCCGTTCTTTGCGGTCACGTTGCTTGCCGGCCTGCAATCCATTCCCGCCGAACTGTATGAAGCGGCCTCCATCGACGGTGCCGGCACATTGGGAAAATTCATCCATATCACCCTGCCTGGGCTGGCGGGGGTGATCGCGACATCGTTGTTGTTGCGCATGATTTGGGTGGCGAACTCGCTGGACCTGATCCTGGTGATGACCGGCGGCGGGCCTGGAACGGCAACTCAGACCTTGCCGTTACACGCCTTCCTGACCGCCTGGTCGGGCGGCAATTACGGCCATGGATCGGCGCTGGCGGTGTTCCTGACGATCCTTCTGCTGGGCGTGGTGATCACCTACTTGCTGCGGAGTCGTGAAGGGTGAAACGACTGCGCCTGCTCCTGGGAACCGAACTGCCGGTCGGGCTGATCCTGGCCTTCGCGCTGCTGCCGTGGATCTGGATGATGCTGTCCTCGATCCGCCCGGATGCGGAGCTGACCCAGTCCCCGATCGCGCTGTGGCCGCACCAACTGACCCTGGCGCACCATATAGAGTTGCTGAACCGCACAAGCTTCGCGGAAAACCTGCGCGACAGCCTGATCGTCGCCACCGGCGCGGTGTCCCTGGGGCTGGGCCTGGCGTTGCCGGCGGCCTATGCGTTCTCCCGTTTTCGCTTTCGTGGTCGCAACTATCTGCGGACGCAGTTCCTGGTGATCAACATGTTCCCCGTGGTCATGCTGATCCTGCCGCTATTCGTGCTGATGCGGGATTTCGGGCTGCTGGACACCTATGTCGCGCTGATCTCCGGGCATGCCACCTTCACACTGCCGTTCGCGATCTGGCTGCTGACCAGCTATATCGATGGCATTCCGCCGGAACTGGACCAGGCGGCGATGATCGACGGCGCGACTCGGTTGCAGGCGCTGCGGCTGGTTGTGCAGCCGCTCGCGATGCCGGGTATCGTCGCAGTAGGCATCTACCTGTTTATCGCGTCCTGGAACGAATACCTGTTCGCGCTGATGCTGGCCGGGCGGAATGTGCGCACCGTGACCGTGGCGTTGCAGTTGTTTATCGGGGAAAACCAGATCCAGTGGGGCTTGCTGATGGCGGGCGGCTCCTTGGTCGCACTGCCCGCCACGATCCTGTTCCTGTTCGCGCAACGGCGGTTGGTTGGCGGTCTGACGGGCGGCGCCGTGAAGGGGTGACAGGGTCGGTGCCCGCACGTTATCCCTGACTTGAAACCGTTCCATGCTGAAGTGCCACCGGCTTCCGGTGGCATTGTGGCGCCTGTTCAGGACTTTCCGAGAGGACCAGAACCGAATGCGACAATTGCACCTGCCGATGCGTATCTGGGACCTGCCGATCCGTCTGTTTCACTGGGCGCTGGTCTGCCTGATCGCGTTCAGTTGGATCACCTACAAGCAGGGCTGGATGGAATGGCACGTGCTGTCGGGATACACGATCCTGAGCCTGCTGCTGTTCCGTGTCGTCTGGGGATTCATCGGCAGCGACACCGCCCGATTCGCGTTTTTCCTGAAAAACCCGCTGGAGGCGTTGCGCCACCTGTCCCACCTGCACCGGCGGGAACCCGATACCGAAATCGGCCATAACGCGGCCGGGGGCTGGATGGTGCTGGTGATGCTGGGACTTCTGTTCGCCCAGGTTCTCACCGGATTGGGCAGCAACGACGATATTGCCGTGGAAGGCCCGCTGGCCACCCGCCTGGGAAAGGAATTGAGCGATCAGGTCACCCGCCTGCATCATCTGGGATCAAAAGTGATCCTGGCGATGATCGGGATGCATATTTTGGCGATCATTACCTACGCGGTGCTGAAGCGTCATAATCTGGTCCGCCCCATGATCACCGGCAAAAAGCGGCTGCCCGGCGCCATGCGGGCACCGTGCATCGCCAGCCCGATCCTTGCAGCCGGAGTCTATGCGATCGCCGTCGCAGCGGTCTTCGCTTTCGTCCGCTTGGCGCCGTGAGCGGTCAGAGGCCAACGTGGCCCCTGACCGCCAGTGCCTCAACGCGCGCGATAGGTCCGGTGGCATGCGCCGCACGCATCGCCAACGGCCTTGATCCCGGCAGCGACACCAGCCTCGTCACCCGCCTTGGCGGCGACGCTGAGCGCGCCGGCGGCTTCGCCCAGCGCGGAAGCCGCCTTCTGGAACCCAGGCTGATCCGACCAGACTTCCGGCAGCGCCTTGGTGTTGTTGCCGGCCTGGGTGCCGGCGGGGAACACCGCCGGAATCAGCGCAGCCCAGCGCTGCATGGCCTTCGCGGGACCTTCCAGGGTCTTCACGTCGCCCTTGGCGGTCGCGACGGCGCGGATCCCGGTGAAATCGCCGGACAGCAGGCTCATGCCAACCTGGCGGTACTCGATCAGGTTCGGGCCGCTCTGAGCCTGGGCCGTGCCGATCGTCATAACCGCCATTGCAGCGGCCAACGTAAGCGTCTTTCTCATGCCGAAGCCTCTCCCCTGTTAAATTTGGTAGACCACGGTCGCCTATGGTCCCCATGTCCCTAGCAGACGAATTCGCCGGCGAAAACCGGGGAACCCTCGATAGAAGACGATCATGACCCGGATAAATTCCGTCGCCGTGTTCTGCGGCTCTAGATTGGGCGCCAACCCCGCCCACACGGAAGCGACCCGACTGCTCGGCCACGGTCTGGCTCGGGCAGGAATCCGCCTGGTGTATGGCGCCGGTCGGGTGGGGCTGATGGGCATCCTGGCCGACGCAGTGCTGGAAGCCGGCGGAGCGGTTCTCGGCGTTATCCCGGAATTTCTGAAGCGCTGGGAAGTCGCGCATGAAGGCGTCGATATGATTGTTACCGACAGCATGCATGACCGGAAGCGGCGCATGTTCGAGGAATCCGACGCGTTCCTGTCCATGCCAGGCGGCATCGGCACCCTGGACGAGACGATTGAGATCATCTCCTGGCGCCAGCTTCGTCTGCACGACAAACCAATCCTGATCTGCGATGTCGACGGATCGGCAGCCCCACTCGCGGCCATTCTCCAGGCCGCGATTACCAGCGGGTTCGCCGCGCCAGAAACCCGGGACCTTTACGAGATCGTCTCTGGCGTCCCGGCCGTGCTGGAGCGGTTGGTCGAACTGCCCCGGCGGCCGGGCGGACCGCCTGAGAGGCTCTAGAGATTTCGGACTCCCACGACGAGCACATTTGGTTCGGCACGACCTGACAACCCGCATCGTCCGAGGTTGTAATACAAACTGCCCTAACCGTTGACCAATGTGGCGCGACTGAGAAGCGTTGGTTAGGGTGGTAAGACGACGCGTAAAAACTACCGCTTCAAATTGGTGACCTTGGCGAGATGGTATAATACCAGCCCGCATGGTTCTCGACTCATCAATCCGGTGAAGTGGAGGCCAACCAGCGACTGGGCGAGGGTCAATCTCTATGAGGGTTGGTATAATTCCATTCCGGATGGAATGTATCCCCCGTGATATTGAGAGTGGCCATCTCCGCGTCGCTGACCTTGATGCCTGTCGGGTAGCTGCGCGTGTCCAACTCGCATCGCACCGTCAGGCCGGTTGTGGTCGTGGTGGCCGCGATCAGCTCGACCACTGTCTCGCGGCTGGTCAGAGGCCTTCCTCGCCGGGTCTGGGTGATGTGGCAGAACAGTCGGTGTTCGATCTTGTTCCATTTCGAGGTTCCTGGCGGGTAGTGGCACACCTGTAGCGTCAGACCGGTTTCGTCCGCCAATTTCTGCAGTTCGACCTTGAACAAACGCACGCGTGAGCCGTTGGAACCGCCGCCATCCGCCGTGA
>JGI1356J14229_10001368_pt1 | contig 20291 bp, 19 predicted proteins | sample Subgrocontami58m_FD_14229 | JGI IMG/M metagenome (IMG submission 14229) | reverse complement strand
GATCAAACTGAACCTGGAGGGGCTGGCCGGGCTGGCGCGCGAACTCGGAATCCCCAGCAGTGATAAACGGAGGGCGGCATGACAAGCGTGACCAGCGCGACAGTGCGTGTGCCATTGACGATCCGCCGGCGCGGCGGGCGCAAGATGATCATCTCGCCCGAAGGGGTGGCGACGACGGCGGGGCGCGCAACCCCGTCTGACATCGCCGTCACGCACGGCGATCCGTCGCTGGTGAAGGCGCTGGCCCGAGCGTTCCGATGGCGGCGGATGTTGGAGACCGGAGCAGCCTCCTCGGTCTCCGACATCGCCCGTCAGGAGAAGCTGAACACGTCGTATGTGAGCCGGGTGCTGCGGCTGACCTTGTTGGCGCCGGATATCGTGGAGGCGATCCTAGATGGGCGGCAGGCCCCAGAGGTGACACTGCCGGTTTTGATGAGGGGGCTGTCGGTAGTGTGGGATCAACAGACGACGTCCTGGCTCAGGGACGATCGCCGAGCGCACAATCAGCACCAGGCGTCGGCCGAGTAACGCGAGTTTGATCTTTGGCACATAACCGCGCACCGGCGTAGTTCGTTTCACCCGCTTTATAAAAAATGACAGCCGAGTGCCACAGTTCGGGCAGCGATCAGCAACGCTCCGATCAACCTCTTGCCTGGATCCCCCAAGGACCGCAAGGCATGAATGATCTCAGGTTTCGGCCCTGAATGACGCCGGGGCTCTGCCCTGGATGTAGTGCTCGACGTCGGATGGCAGATTAACCCAAGAGTGCTTCGATTCTTCGAACACCGATGTTGTTGGCGGGGGAAACGTCGGGTCTGCGAACGCACCGACAACCACCATGCACATGCCGGGGAATTTCTCACCCGTGGAGTACACGGTAGTCCCACATTCAGGGCAGAAATGCTGTCTGATCTTCCGCCCTTCCTGGCCATCCCGCACGTAGACCTTATACGGTCCCTCCAGGCGGACATCTGACCTCGGGTAAAAGGCGTTACAGGTCCACGGGACGCCAGAGCGTCGTTGGCACGCCCCACAGTGGCACACGGTCACGCTCTTCGGCTCTCCATTGACGATGGCCTTAAACTTCCCGCACAAGCATTGAGCCGTCTTTTCCATATCTCGTCTTCCCATCCCGCCCGCGGCACAGAACTATGGCTGGCCCCTTGCCAGTCCGGCAAGCCTCTCCTTGGCCATGAACCATTCCCTCGTCTTCACCGCCCCGTCGGCCCCGCTTGGGGAGAGGGAAGGTTTGCAGCCCCGTGCCCTCAGGCCCGCAATCGGGTAAGAGAACGCCGTGGCGATTCAAGCGATCACGGAATCGGCGAGCCACTCCGAGCATAGGAACCAACACGACTCATGGCCGACCAGGCACAACAGACACGCTTCCTTGCCACCCTGACCGACCTTGGCGGGTCAGCCGGCAACGTCCGGCTCCGGGAGGCACTGGGCTGGGATGAGCCGACCTATGACCAGGTCAAGCAAGACCTTGTGAGCGCCGGCACCATCTCGCCAGGCCGCGGACGGGGCGGGTCGGTATCACTCTCCGCCTCAACCAATGCCTCCCAGCCCGCACCAAAGCCCACCCAGACCGCCCGGCCGGCCAAATCCCCCCGCGCGAACGGCACCGCCCCGGCGCTCGGTTTCGAGGCGCAACTGTTCCAGGCCGCCGACAAGCTGCGCAAGAACCTCGAGCCCTCTGACTACAAGCACGTCGCGCTCGGCCTGATCTTCCTTAAGCACATCTCCATCGCCTTCGAGGCGAAGCACGCTGCATTGCTCGCGGAAGACCCCACCGCCGCCGAGGACCCGGACGAATACCTCGCCGAGAACGTGTTCTGGGTGCCGGTGGAAGCCCGCTGGTCCCACCTGCAAGCCAACGCCCGCCAACCCAGCATCGGCCGCCTGATAGATGAGGCGATGGAAGCCATCGAGGCAGCCAACCCCGGCCTGAAGGGCGTCCTGCCCAAGGACTACAACCGCCCCGCGCTCGACAAGGTCATGCTCGGCGAGTTGATCGACCTCGTCTCCGGCATCGCCACCGGGGAGCCGGGCGACAAGGCGCGCGACCTGCTGGGCCGCGTGTATGAGTATTTCCTCGGCGGCTTCGCGGGATCGGAGGGCAAGCGCGGCGGCGAATTCTACACCCCACGCTCCGTCGTGCGGGTGCTGGTGGAGATGCTGCGCCCCTACAAGGGCCGGGTCTATGACCCGTGCTGCGGCTCCGGCGGGATGTTCGTGCAGTCGGAGACATTCGTCGAAAGCCATGGCGGACGGATTGGCGACATCGCCATCTATGGCCAGGAGTCTAACAACACGACTTGGCGGCTGGCGAAGATGAACCTCGCGGTGCGCGGCATCGACGCCGATATCCGCTGGAACAACGAAGGCAGCTTCCTGAAGGACGAGCTGCGCGACCTGCGCTTCGACTTCATCCTGGCGAACCCGCCGTTCAACGTCTCCGACTGGGGCGGCGAACGGCTGCGGGAGGATGCGCGCTGGGCCTATGGCGTGCCGCCGGCGGGCAACGCCAACTATGGCTGGTTGCAGCACATCCTGTGGCACCTCGCACCCGGCGGCACGGCAGGCGTGGTGCTGGCGAACGGGTCCATGTCATCCGGCCAGAACGGAGAGGACGCGATCCGCCGAGCGATGGTCGAGGCGGATGTGGTGGACTGCATGGTCGCGCTGCCGGGACAGTTGTTCTACTCGACCCAAATCCCCGCCTGCCTGTGGTTCCTGGCTCGGCGCAAGAACCCGGACGGGCTGCGCGACCGGCGCGGGGAGGTGCTGTTCATCGACGCCCGCAAGCTCGGTGCCCTGGTGGACCGGACGCGGCGGGAATTGTCGGCCGAGGATATCGCGCGGATCGCCGAGACCTACCACGCGTGGCGCGGCGAGGCGGACGCCGGCGCCTACGCGGACGTGCCGGGGTTCTGCAAGGCGGCAATGTTGGATGAGGTCCGGTCACACAACCATGTGCTGACGCCCGGGCGGTATGTCGGGGCGGCGGATGTCGAGGATGACGACGTGCCGTTCATGGTGCGTTTTGCAGCACTACAGGATAGATTGGAAAAGCATTTCGCCGAGAGTGACAGTCTGACAGCTCTCATTCGAGGCAAACTAGCTGGGGTAGTCGGAGATGCTTGAATGGCGGCAATGCACCATCGGCAACCTAATTGATGAAGGTGTCATTGTCATTCACAAAGACGGCAATCACGGAGCAAACTATCCTCACGTTGACGATTTTGGATTCGAAGGGTTGCCCTTTCTAACCGCTAAGTCATTGTCGGATTGGAGGATAGACTTGCGGAACGCGCCACGACTATCGGAAGCCAAGGCGCGAACATTTAAGTTTGGTTTTTTGCAAGCAGGCGACGTCTTGCTGTCTCACAATGCGACAGTTGGAAGAGTTGCCGTTGTTCCAGAGATCAATGAGCCTGCAGTGATTGGGACCTCACTGACGCAGTTCAGAGTTGATCCTACGAAAATGCTTCCGACATTTTTAGCCATTTATTTTTCGAGTCGCGATTTTCAGAATCAACTATCGTTTGTGATGGCACAAACGACGCGCAATCAAGTCCCCATTACTGAACAGCGGAAATTGCCAATATATGTGCCTCCCATGTCAGTCCAAAAGGCAATTTCTGACATGGTTTTTGGTTTGATTGACAAAATCGACCTGAACCGCCGGATGAACGAGACGCTGGAGGCGATGGCGCGGGCGATCTTCAAGGACTGGTTCGTCGATTTCGGCCCCACCCGCTCGAAGATGGAGGGACGCACTCCCTACCTCTCCCCCGAAATTTGGGCGCTGTTCCCGGATCGGTTGGATGATGAGGGGAAGCCGGAGGAGTGGGCTGAGGAACCAGTCCATGACCAAGCAGTCTGGGTGAATGGGGCTGCCTATAAGGACATGCACTTTTCAGCCGATACGGATGCACTTCCCGTCATAAAGATAGCCGAACTAAAGAATGGCATCACTGCCAGTACCCGTTTTACGAATACCGACTTGGGAGAGCGCTACAAAATCGAGAACGGAGAATTGCTTTTCTCCTGGTCAGGAAACCCTGACACGTCCATCGACACATTCATTTGGGCAATGGGGGATGGATGGCTCAACCAGCACATCTTTGCCGTCCGCCCCAATGGCAAGCGCAGTAAGAATTTTCTGTATGCCATGCTTAAGGAGCTTCGTAGTGAGTTTGCGGAGATCGCCAGAAACAAACAGACCACCGGTCTTGGGCATGTAACTCAACAGGACCTCATCCGCCTCAGGGTAGTTGTGGCTGACAATGCCATACAGTCGTCATTTGACAAGATCATCGATCCCCTGGTCGAGCGGATTTTGAGCAATCAGCTTGAGACCCACACCCTCGCCGCCACCCGCGACCTCCTCCTCCCTAAACTCATGTCCGGCGAAATTCGCGTACAGGACGCCGAACGCGAATTGGCAGCCGCCCCATGATCGAGAACCATCGACGTAAGCGCGCCGGCCAGTCGCCGACACCAGCGCCCTACAATGCTTGGGGCAGTGGTACCAGTGCTGTCGTCGCGACGCTACGATGACACAGCCTCCGCTGGACCTTCTTCGTCCAATCTTTGAGGAGCCACCGGAGGGGCTCGACGACGGCGTTCCACGCTTCGGTCACCTGATAGCTGCCATGGGCGGAATGGAGGGCATTGAGATGGCTCGCGCTTTCGCTGTTGCCGGCGATCGCCTGCTTGCGGCTGCGGCAGACCAAGGAGAAACCTGGGAAGCCGCGCATCCGATCCTCTTTTGCTACCGGCACACCCTGGAACTCTATCTGAAAGCCCTGGTCGAGCCTGGACAACGGCACCATAAGCTGGATGCACTGTGGCAGGCGCTGCTAAGGCGGATCGATGGGCGTTACAGTGCCGGCCAGATCGCATGGCTCGGTGAGCGGATTACGGAGTTCCATTCAATTGACCCCGGTTCGACCGCCTTTCGCTTCCACGACGCTCATCCGCAAGGGATTGATCCAGAACTGTGGGTCGACTTCCATCACCTGAAACGGACGACCTGCACGATGTTTCAAGCGCTGGAGCGAATCTGGCTGGACCTGATGAGCGACCGCACCGGTCCGACGCAGATGCCATGAGCAGCACCTATCCACCAGTCCGCTATCACGACGACGGATTCCCGCCATCCGCGATCAACTGGACCGAGCTACTCCCGCTGATCGGCCCCGCGAACGCCGCCATCGCACGCTATGAGGGCGTGCTGCTCGGCGTGCCAAACCCCGATGTGCTGCTTTCCCCGCTCACATCGCAGGAAGCCGTCCTGTCGAGCCGAATCGAGGGCACCCAGGCAACGCTTGGCGAAGTGCTGGAATACGAGGCCGAAAGCGCGCCGTTCAGCGACAACACCCGCAAAGTTGCCGATATCCAGGAAGTGCTGAACTACCGGGCGGCACTGCGCACCGCGACCGCGTTGCTGGACTCTCTGCCCCTGTCGCAGCGGCTGATCAAGGAAACCCATGCCGTGCTGATGCAGGGGGTGCGCGGCCGGAACAAAGCGCCGGGCGAATATCGCCGCATCCCAAATTGGATCGGCCCGAACGGCAGTCCCATCGAGGCGGCGCGATTCATCCCCTGCGGCGCCGATCGGCTACCCGGCGCCATGGATGCGTGGGAAAATTACCTGCATGCAACGGCCCCCGATCTGCTTGTGCAGCTTGCGGTCGCCCACGCCGAATTCGAGGCGATCCACCCCTTCCTCGATGGGAACGGACGGCTGGGACGCCTGATCGTGCCGCTGTTCCTACGCACCAAAGGGCTGTTATCAAGTCCGAATTTCTATATCAGTGAGTACCTGGAGAGCCATCGCGACGAGTACTATGATCGCCTGCTCGCGGTTTCGCGAGAGGGTGACTGGACCGGATGGTGCGCGTTTTTCCTCCGGGCGCTGATCGCGCAGGCGGAAGCAAACCAGAACAAGGCGCAGGCTATCCTGTCACTCTACCGCAGACGGAAGGACTGGATCGTGGACGTCACCCGGTCGCAATATGCGGTGCGCGCGCTCGACTGGATGTTCTCCCGTCCGATCTTCAAGTCGTCTGACTTTGTCGCCACCGCGGACATTCCCCGGCCGACCGCGAACCGGATCGTGCGTGTTGTGCGTGAACAGGGCTTGCTCAAGGATCTTCGGCCGGCGAGCGGTCGCCGAGCCGCCGTGCTGGGGTTCATGGAGCTATTGAATATTGTCGAGGGGCGGGAGGCATTTTGAGTCTCATGGGTTCAGCGATAGCTACTTTGCGTCTCGTGTATCCGTGGGTTGTGAGATACAAAAGAGTTTGACGTGAACGGACGACCCACAAGCGGTCAGGTGATGACCGGACCAGCCAGGAGGGCTGAGGCGCCATGTCAGGCAAGGGGATCGCGGAGAGCCATGTGGAGGAAGCCGCGCTCGCCTGGCTGGCAGAGCTTGGGTACGCTGTGGCAGGAGGGCCAGATATTGGGCCCGATGGCGGTAAGGCGGAACGGGCCAGTTATCGCCAGGTGCTCCTGCTGCCCCGCATTCGCGCGGCCATCGCGGCGCTGAACCCGGATCTGCCAGCCGATGTTCGGGATGTGGTGCTGGCCAAGCTGACGCAGAGCGAAACGCCCTCGCTGATCGATGAAAACCGCCGCCTGCACCGCTATTTGATCGAGGGTGTGCCGGTCGAGGTGCGACGACCGGACGGCTCCATTGGCGGGGTTCAGGTGCGGCTGATCGATCTCGTTGACCCGGACGCGAACGACTGGCTCGCGGTGAACCAGTATACGGTGATCGAGGGCAAGGCGACCCGCCGGCCCGATGTCGTGGTGTTCGTGAACGGCCTGCCGCTGGCGGTGCTTGAACTGAAGAACCCCGGGGATGAGAACGCCACGCTGGATGGCGCCTTCAACCAGTTGCAAACCTACAAGGACCAGATCGGTTCGCTGTTCCGCATGAATGCCGTGCTGGTGGTGTCGGACGGGATCGCTGCACGAATCGGCTCCCTGACCGCCGACCGGGAGCGGTTCATGCCGTGGCGGACAATCACTGGGGATGGGCTGGCTCCCAAGGGCATGCCGGAACTGGAAACGGTGCTGAAGGGGGTGTTCGACAAGCGCCGGCTGCTCGATCTGGTGAAGGATTTCGTCGTCTTCGGCGAGACGGAGGATGGAATCCGGAAAATCCTGGCCGGCTATCACCAGTTCCACGCGGTGCGGCATGCGGTGGAACGGACGCTGGCCGCGACGGCGCCCGAGGGGGATCGCCGGGTGGGCGTGATCTGGCACACGCAGGGGTCTGGCAAGTCTCTGCTGATGGCGTTCTATGCCGGCCAGATCGTCAAGCATCCGGCTCTGGCGAACCCGACGATCGTGGTGCTGACAGACCGCAACGACCTGGACGACCAGTTGTTCGCGACCTTCAGCCTGTGCCGTGATCTGTTGCGCCAGACGCCGCAACAGGCGACTGATCGCGACGATCTGCGCCGCCTGCTGGATCGGCCATCGGGTGGCGTGGTGTTCACCACGTTGCAAAAATTCGCGCCGGAGCCGGGTGCCTCCGACTATCCGGTGCTGACCGACCGGCGCAACGTGGTCGTGATCGCAGATGAGGCACATCGCAGCCAGTATGGGATGCGGGCGAAGATCGATCGGCGCAGCGGCGATATCTCCTACGGCTTCGCCAAGTATCTCCGAGATGGCTTGCCGAATGCATCGTTCATCGGCTTTACGGGGACGCCGATCGAGGCGCAGGATGTGAACACGCCCGCGGTGTTCGGGGACTATATCGACATCTACGACATCAGCCGCGCTGTGCAGGATGGCGCGACCGTGCCGATCTATTACGAGAGCCGGCTGGCTCGCATCGAGCTCGACGAGGCGGAGAAGCCCAAGATCGACGCTGAGATCGCTGATCTCACCGAGGACGAGGCGGAGAGCGAGCAGGAACGGCTGAAACGCAAGTGGGCCAGCGTCGAGGCGCTGGTGGGCGCCAACAAACGCCTAGCGCTGGTGGCCGACGACCTGGTGCGGCACTTCGAGAGTCGGGCGGAGGCGCTGGGCGGCAAAGCAATGATCGTGTGCATGAGCCGCCGCATTTGTGTGGCGCTGTACGACGCCATCATCAAGCTCCGGCCCAACTGGCACAGCGACGACGACGACGCGGGTCCGATCAAGGTCGTGATGACCGGAGCCGCGTCCGATCCGCCGGCATGGCAGACGCATATCGGCAAGCGGGCGAAGGCGAGGCGGGACATGCTGGCCAAGCGCGCCAAGGACCCGAAGGACCCGCTCCGGCTAGTGATCGTACGGGATATGTGGCTAACCGGCTTCGATGCACCGTGCATGCATACGATGTATGTGGACAAGCCGATGCGAGGCCACGGGCTGATGCAGGCCATCGCCCGGGTGAACCGGGTGTTCCGTGACAAGCCTGCGGGTCTGGTGGTGGACTACATCGGCATCGCCCAAAGCTTGAAGGCCGCGCTCGGGCAATATTCGGGTGATGACCGCGAGCAGACCGGGATCGACGAGGCTGAAGCCGTTCGTGTGCTGCTGGAGAAATACGAGATCGTCCGGTCGATGTTCCGTCCGGATATGAGGGGTGGGTTTGACTACCGACCCGTCCTCGATCCCCAGGCCACCCCTCAGGCTCGGCTTGCCATGATGGCTGGCGCCATGGATTGGGTGCTGACCTTTCAACAGGACGATGCCGCGCAGGAGACGTCCGATGAGGGCAAGAAGCGCGCCCACCGCCGGTATGCCGACGGCGTGGTGGCACTGTCCAAGGCATTTGCTCTGGCCGCGGCGAGCGACGAAGCACGGTCGATCCGCGAGGAAGTTGGGTTCTTCCAGGCGATCCGGGCTGCGCTGGTGAAGACCGTACCTGGCGATGGCAGGAAGACAGGGGCCGACCGCGAACTCGCCATCCAGCAGATCGTGAGCCGAGCCGTCGTCTCGACCGAGATCGTCGACATCATGCAGGCCGCGGGGCTGGAAAGCCCCGATATCTCTATCCTGAGCGACGAATTCCTGACCGAGGTTCGGGAGATGCCGGCCAAGAACCTCGCCATCGAAGCGCTGAAGAAGCTGATCAACGGCGATGTGCGGGCGCAATCCCAGCGCAATGTCACCCAGTCACGGGCCTTCACGGAGCGGCTGGAAGCGGCCATCGCCCGGTATCACGCCAACGCCATCACGACGGCCCAGGTTTTGGAGGAACTGATCGCTCTCGCCAAGGACATCCGGGCCGCCCGATCGCGTGGGGAAGAAGCGGGCCTCAGCGACGAGGAGATCGCGTTCTACGACGCGCTGGCCGAGAACGAGAGCGCTCGCATGATGATGGGGGAGCCGGCGTTACGGGTGATCGCCCACGAATTGGTGTCCAGTGTGAAGGGCAATGTATCGGTCGACTGGATGCACCGGGAAACGGCGCGGGCGAGGATGCGGGTGCTGGTGAAGCGCATACTGCGGAAATATGGCTACCCACCCGATCTGCAGGATGCGGCGGTGCAGAACGTCCTGCAGCAGGCTGAAGCGCTCTCGGCGGAATGGACGGCGTGACCAGCATGGATACAGTTCTCGGGCCCGGTCATAGGCTGGTGGGTCCAGGGGGGCTCACACAGGAGGGGCGCAGATATCGAACCGCCGCAGGCACTCGATTCGCGCACAGCACTCATCACCCACCCATTCGGAATCTCAACTTTCCGACGCCTGCGCCAGAAAAATCCACGCTATATCAATGTTCTATGAGTTGGTACTAAATCGCCCAAGTCAACAGCCTCGGAGAGAAACCGCCCACAGAGAGAGAATTCCCGGCCTTCGAGGGGTAGGGAGGTCAACACCCCTCCCTAAAACCCTGTGGAACACTGCGGAGTTTTGACGCCGCCCGAAGCGGGGAGAGTTTTCCAGCGAAGAGCGATGGCGTGCGGAAAGGAACCCACGTCTAACCTTCGCTGGAGACATGAATTCAATTATATCAATGATTTGAGCCAGATTTGGCTGCCGCCGCGGTTATAGACCCTCTTCAACTCCGGCACTCCCAGCCATGGATGGTAGATTTCAACGTTTTCGCACCACGGGGATTGGTTCCACAGCGTTTCCGTTCGCGTTGATGCTGCGCGGGGTCAGGCGTCGGTTTCTGCCACCTCCCCCTCGATCCGTCCGTCCCGCAGGCTGACCAGACGATCGAACCGGGAAAAAATCTTGTCGTCGTGAGTCACAACGATCACCGCCGCCTGCTGTTCCCGCGCAACCTGCCGCAGCAGGTCCATCACGACCCGCGCGCGCTCGGAATCCAGCGCCGCCGTCGGCTCATCCGCCAGGATGATGCGCGGACGATTGGCAAGCGCGCGGGCGATCGCCACCCGCTGCGCCTCCCCGCCCGACAACTTTGACGGCATCGCGACCGCGCGCCGGCCGACCTGCAAGTAATCCAGCAATGCCCGGGCCTGAGTGCGCGCCTCGGTCAACGGCATCCCGTTGAGGGTCATGGCCAGCGCGACATTGTCCGTCGCGTCCAGGAACGGCAGCAAATTGTGAAACTGGAAGATGAACCCGATCTTCTCCCGCCGCAGCGCGCGCAGGTCCGCGCGCGACCATTGACCGTCCCACACCGTCTCCCCCGCCAGCCGCAGGACGCCCGCGTCCGGTTCCAGAATGCAGGCGACGAGATTGAGCAACGTCGACTTGCCGCTGCCGGAGGGGCCGCGCAGCCCGACCACCTCCCCGGCCGCCACGCTCAGGGTAATGTCCGATAGGGCCTGCACCCGTGTCTCGCCCGCGCCGAAGCCCTTGGAGATGCCGGCCAGTTCCACCAGCAGACTCATCCGCCCAGCGCCTGCGCGGGATCGATGCGCAGCGCGTAGCGCACGCCCAACAGGCTGGCGAGCAACGAGATCACGAACACCACCAGCCCGAATGCGGCGATTTCCTCGGGCCCCAGCACCACCCGACGCGGGAAATTGTCCTTCACGGCGAACAGCAGGACGGTGGCGCCGGCGAAACTGACCGCGCCCAGCAACAGGGCCTGCTGCATCACCAGGGCGACGATCGTGGTATCCGGTGCGCCGATCAGTTTCAGCGTCGCGATGTCGCGCATCTTGTCCATGGTCAATGTGTAGATGATCAGCGCCACGATCACGGCCGAGACCAGCAGCAGCACCGTCGTGAACAGGCCAAGCTGCTTGCGGGCGCGATCGACCAGGCTGCTGGTCAGGACCGTCTCCTGCTCCTGCGCCGTCAGGGCCGCGAAATGCTTCCAACGCCGGACTTCCGCCGCAACCGCGTCAACCGCGGCGTGGGGCGAGAGATGGGCGACCACGGCGTTGACCGTGTCGCGCGGCAATGCGCCGCCCCCGCCTTGCAGCGCGCGCCGAGCCGCTGGGGGTCGGAGGCGGAACTGGAGGTCCTGACTGTCGCGAAGGGTGATCCAGGCCAAGGGATCGCCGCTGGCCGAAACCGCCCGCGTCGTCAGTCCGACAACGCGGAAGCCGACGCCGGCCATGTCGACCATGGCACCCACCGGCACGCCCGCCCCGCGATCCACCACCATTTCCAGCCGGCCATGCGCGATGCCGCGCCCCGCCAGGATGCCCGGCGGCCCGCCCGGTCTGTCCAATTCATAGCCGATTACCTGCATCCGCAGCACCGAGCCGATCCGCTGTCGCCCCGCCTCCCCGGCGTACTCGCGGACGGTCTCCTCATCGGGCGCGTCCGCGCTGCCGGGTCCGCCGGCGTGGCGGGCTTCCACGGTCTGGAATGTCACGCTGCCGGCCGCCGTCACGCCCGGCAGGCGCGCCACGGCCTCGCGCGCGTCGCCTGGGATCCGGCTGGCCTCGGCGAAGGGGCCGCGCGTGCCACCTTCGACGACCCAGAGATCGGCTTTCAGGCCACGGGCCAGCGACAACGCCTCATCCACCACGCCGCCATAGATTCCGACCATGGCCAGCGCCACGCCGAGCAGAAGCGACAGTCCGACGCAGGTAAGGAGAAAACGACCGAGGTTGTGGCGGATATCGCGCAGCGCCAGGTTCATTGCGCCCGCGCCACCCACCCGTCCCGCAACGCCCGCGGAATCCGGGTCACCACCGCCCAATCCTCCGGCACCGCCGGGTCCAGCGCGAGGCGGGCATCCAGCGTGCGAGCAACGAAACGGACATCCCGCTGGCGCAGCGTCCCTTTGTCGATCGTCCAGACCTTGCCGGTCGCGCCATCGAACCCGACGACGGCGGCCTCCGGCACCAGACGCGCCCGCGCCAGGCGATCGACCTGGATTTCGACCTGCACCTGCTCCCCCAGCACGGGGCGAGGCGGGCAGCGTTCGCAACGCACATAGACGCGCCGTTCCTCGGTGACGCGATCGCTTTCCAGACCGATGCGGACGACCCGGCCGGGGAAGACCTCTCCAGGCAACGACCGCAGCCGCACATCCGCCGCCTGTCCCTCCTCAATCCTTCCCGCTCGGCCTTCATCCACATGGGCGAGAGCCCAGATCGTATTGGCATCCATCAGGGTGAAGACGGTCTCGCTGGGGCCGAGCGCGCTGCCGGGTTCGCGGTGCCGGCTGATGATCTGTGCGTCGTAGGGCGCGGCGATGGTGTGCTTGGCCAGCGCCGTCTGTTCGGCCAGCAGATTGGCCCGCGCCTCGGCCAGGGCGGCCCGCGCCACGGCGACATCAGCGGTTGCGACCGCGACATCCGCGACGGCGAGCGCCGCTTCCGTATCCGCCAGTTCGGCGGTTTCCACCGACGCGGTGCCGCGGCCGGCCAGTTCTCGCCGCCTGGCCGCAAGGCTGCGCTTTTGCTGCATCTGCGCTGTCGCGCGTTCCAGGGTGGCGGTAACCCGCGCCAGGTGGGCCTCGGCACTCTGCACGCCAGCCTCGGCCCGGGCGACCCGCACTTCCTGCGCGGTGGTGTCAAGGCGGCCGAGGACCTGCCCCGCCTTGACCCGATCGCCGTGATCGGCACGCACCTCTGTCAATGTCCCCGCGACCTCGAAGCCGATGCGGGATGAGACCTGCGCCTCGATCGTGCCGAGGCCGAAGACGCGGACGGCGACACCCTGCTCCACCTGCGCAACCGGCAAGGACAGGGGACGCGTGGACCAGAACCACACACCGGCAGCCGCCAGCACGCCCAACGCGGCGATGGCACCGATCAGGCCCCGACGCATGCGCTTAACCAGCCGAGCGGTTGCTATTGGCGGCTCAGGTCGCGCCTTTCCCGATCGGGCAGGTGCTCATTCCCACGATGCTGTAGAGCGGGCAGCTTCCCATCAGGCCAGTCAGCAGAGGTACCAGCCCGATCAGCCCCCACCAACCGATGGGGCCGAAAGCGCCAAGCGCGAGCAGGGCGACGCCGATGACGATACGGACAATCTTGTCCCAGCCGCCGACATTCGTTTTGAACATGTGACTCTCCTGCTTTCGAAGCACGGCATCGTGGCGGATCATCTATCGGCACGGGCGTCCGGTCGCATTGATGCATCTCAACCGGCTTGCCCCCCGGGACCAGTCGCCTGGCAGGGGATGACCAGAATCCGGGCACTGCTATCGGAGCACATTCCCTGGCCGCACGGGAACCGGCGGCGGACCTTCGTAGCCGATGCCCGGCAGAGCGTTCGTCTGTTCCGTGGGCTGCTCGAACCGGCTCCAGACAAGCTCGTGGACGAAGTAGAGAGAACTGCTGGCGATACCGCCGACGACCGCGAGACCGCTCGCGGATGGCAGACTGCCCAGCCAGAAATAGTTGACGGTCAGGTCGGTCAATGTCCCGAAGACCCGATATGTCAGCATCTTCACCCCGAGATGGCCGATCTGGCCGCCGCCGTTCATGTCCGGTTCTGTGTCTGGACGGGACACCGGCTTGGCGCCACTGGCATGCGTCGAGAGTCGCCAATCCTCCATTTTGAAGGCTCCATCGGTGGGAATTCGGTTGCGGAAGCCGCTGTCGACCGTATCCCAATTCGTCGTTGCCCAGTCAGCCAGGGACTGGATGTTCTCCGGCGTCAGCGTGGTGCGCCCCTGACCCGCCCCCGCCATCGGATCGAAAAGATAGCGTATTTGCAGTGCATCCCGCCGGTCCGTGACCCGAAACGCGACGTCGACCCAGATACTCGGCAGGTGCCATCCGCGACTCTCGGCGACCTGGGTCGCCTGCCTCCATGCCGGTTCAATCCTGGTCCCCCTATCCAGGCTTGTCGCCACATAGGCCGCGTAAGCGCATGAACTGTCATGCTCGGACGCGTAGCGAATATGCGCGAAGTAAAGGCTCGTACTGGCGCAGAGAGGCGCGCTGCCCCACTTCACTCGGCTGTGCATGCGGTTTGTCTGGATGACGATCGCCGCGTCAACACGGCTGCCATCCAGGCGCATCAGCACCATGCTGACCACGGACGGCGACGTTATGGGCGTGCCCGGTGATGGTGCACGGCCGGCGATGATCCAGTTGCCGTCTGGAAGGGGGACCTGCTTTCCTTCGACGGCCAGGAACCGTCTGACGCTTTCGTCTCGGCCTGTCGCTTCGGGTTGCTGTGCGTGCGCCACGCCAACGACACGACAGGGGAGAATGCATGCAAGCAGGCCGACAGCTACAAGGTGCAAGAGGCGCATGTCAGAATTGGTCCAATGGCAACGGAATTACAAAGCCCGTGTGGGAAAGGGTGCCGCGCGGCCCCCCTTCGATCTCGGTGGCGTTCCCGGGTGGGGTGACAGTCCAGTTGAAACAAGCTTACCCGCGGCTATCCGCCTGGAAGCGGACGCAGCCGCTTGCCGACGTTGAGCCCAACTCTACATCAACGCGACGCTTGGAAGATTACATTTCCGCATGAGCAGGCTGAGCGGACCGTAACAGCGTGTGAATCGTGCGATAAACCAAAGCGCCGGAGCGACTTGGCGTTTGCAGTCAGGATGAAACCGCTCTGGTATCTTGGGTGGTCGCGGTATGTGCGCCGGGATCGGGGGCCATCGGCAATCCCCCCGGGCCCGCCGGCATGCGATAAGGCAGGCGCGTCATCCGCACCCACCGCCATTGGCAGCCCCAGGGTGCGACGTCCACCGAAAAGGGAAATCAATGCCGAACGTCATAACCACACAAGGCGCGGATCCGCTCTCGCTTGAGCCAGGCTCGGTGCTGGTCGCCGAGGCGGAGAAGGATGGGTTTACCGAGATCCTGTTTGATGGCCGTCACGGCCTGTTTGCCGATGAACCGGTCCATCTGGGCGGGCGCGATACTGGTCCGTCGCCATACGATCTCCTGTTGATGAGCCTCGGGGCCTGCACGGCCATGACGTTGCGCCTCTATGCCCGCCGCAAGGCCTTGCCGCTCGAGCGGGTATTGGTGCGTCTGGGGCATCGAAAAATCCACGCCGAAGACTGCGCGACATGTGAAACGGAGAAAGGCTTCGTCGACAGCATCGAACGGCGGATCGAACTGCTCGGCCCCCTGACCACGGAGCAGCGGGACCGCCTCCTGGAAATCGCGGATATGTGCCCGATCCACCGGACACTGCTGTCGGAGGTCACGATCGATACCGACCTGGCACAGACGCCTTGATCGATCGATAACGACAGGCCCTCCCATGCGGACGCCGAGCGGGATCATCTGCCCCGGTCGGCGTCGCAATGCGCGGGTGAGGTAAGCAACGAGGCTGCGATCCCGCCGTGGCCATGGGTACCAGCCCTTCCGGGGTCGAGACCGTGCGCGTCGGGTCCCCCGCTTTGGATGCCCTCAGGCAGTTTCCCGCGCCCAGGCCACGATCTGGCGCGACGGTATCGCACCAGTCCTGCGCGATTTCTCTTTCCCACCGACGAACAAGGCCAAGGTCGGAATGCTCGCGATGTGCAGTTCCTGCGCGATCTCCGGCGCCTCCTCGGTGGACAGCTTCAGCAATCGCACATGCGGTTCCAGTGTGGCGGCGGCGGCCGCGAATTCTGGCGCCATGGTTCGACATGGGCCGCACCATGATGCCCAGAAATCGACGAGCACGGGGATGCCGCTATGCTCGCGCTGGCGGCGGAAGCCAGTCGCCGATACGGCCACCGGTTGCCCCGTGAATAACGCCGCCTTGCAATGGCCGCAGCGCGGTCCGTCCGCAAGACGCTGTGTCGGCAGTCGATTGATGCCGTCACAATGCGGGCATACGATCTGGGTCGTCTCATTCATCGCCTTGTCCCTCACTTCGTTGTCTCGACGGCGCCGCCCTTCGGGCGCACCGGTATCTTGAGGTAGCGCACACCGTTGTCCTCGGCGTCAGGGAAGCGGCCAGCGCGGATGTTGACCTGGATCGACGGCAGCAGAAGCAGCGGCGCGGCGAGCGTGGCATCACGGGCCTTGCGGAAGTCAATGAACGCCTGCTGGGTGATGCCGTCCCGGACCTGCGTGTTGTTCGCCCGCTGTTCGGCGACCGTGGTCTGCCACGCGTAATGGTCCCGGCCGGGCGCCTTGTAGTCGTGACACATCCAAAGCCTGGTCTCCGGCGGCAGATCGAGCAGGCGGCGGATCGACCGATACAGCATGGCGGCGTCACCGCCAGGAAAGTCGGCGCGGGCCGTGCCATAGTCCGGCATGAACAGAGTATCGCCCACGAAGACATCCTGCCCGATCCGGTAGGCGACGTCGGCGGGCGTGTGACCCGGCACATGCAGGACCTCGACCTCCAGGCGACCGAGCGGGAAACGCTCCCCATCCGCGAACAGGTGGTCGAAGTCTCCGCCATTGAGCTTCAGGTCCTGGGCGTTAAACACCGGCCGGAAGATGCGTTGGACCTCGCGGATATGCTCACCGATCCCGATCGGCGCGTGTGTCTTCGCCTTCACGTAGGGCGCGGCGGTCAGATGATCCGCGTGCGCGTGGGTTTCCAGGGTCCATCGGATCGTCACCTGCAAAGCGTCCGCCGCCCGCAGGATCACGTCGGCCGATCGCGTGTCCGCTTCACCGGACCGGTTGTTCCAGTCGAGCACGGGGTCGATCACCGCGCCTTCCTTCGTCGCGGGATCCCACACGAGGTAACTGACGGTGTTCGTCGGTTCATCGAAGAAGGCGCGGATGACCGGGCTTTCCATGGCTTTGTCCATTTTTACCTCCTGTCCCTGCGATAGGGGTTGAACTTGATATAAGACATCACTTATTTAGTTCAAGCTTATGGATTGAATCAGCCCACGATGAACACCGAAACCAAACCCGATCTGGCGGCGCTGCGCGACAAGGCGGCGGAGGCCGCGCGAATGCTGAGCCTGCTCGCCAACGAGAACCGGCTTCTGGTGCTGTGTCATCTCGCCGGCGAGGGCGAGATGACCGTGACCGCAATGGCCGAGGCCGTCGGCCTTTCGCAGCCGGCGCTGTCACAGCACCTGGCGAAACTGCGGGAGGACGGGCTGGTGGCGACCCGCAAGGTGTCCCAGACGGTGTTCTACCGGCTGACGGATTCAAAGGCCGCGACATTACTGGGTGTGCTGCGGGACCTGTATTGCCCACCCGAGACCAATCCGACAACAAAAGGAATTGCACCATGTTGAAGACGATTTCAGCTCAAGACGCCTCTCGCCTGCTGCGGGATGGCGCGACCCTTGTCGATGTGCGGGAACCAGACGAGCACGCCCGCGAACGCATTCCCGGCGCCCACAGTCTTCCGTTGTCGCGACTGCAAGAGGTGGAACTGACCGTGGCCAAGGGCCAGCCGGTGCTGTTCCACTGCCGAAGCGGCGCCCGTACCGCCGGCAATGCCGACCGGCTTGCCGAAAAGGCGGGAGATTGGGAGGCATTCATCGTCGAAGGCGGGTTGGATGCCTGGAAGAAGGCCGGCCTGCCGGTGGCGATGGATCGTCGCCAGCCGCTGGAACTGATGCGCCAGGTGCAGATCGCCGCCGGGTCGATGGTTGTGCTTGGGGTGATCCTGGGCGTCTCGGTCTCGCCGTGGTTCTATGCCTTGTCGGGCTTCGTTGGTGCCGGCCTGGTGTTTGCCGGCGTAACCGGCACCTGCGGACTGGCCAGTGTGCTGCGACTGATGCCGTGGAACCGACCTACCGGCACGCAAGCCGCGTAAAGCCGCCATGATCGCCCTGACCTTGGCGCAGGTGCTGCTCGGCGGCGCCTCCGGGTCGCTGGTCGGCTTCACCTTGGGGCTGGTTGGCGGCGGTGGCTCCATCCTCGCGGTCCCGCTGCTGGTCTATCTGGTGGGAGTCCCGAACCCGCATATCGCCATCGGCACCAGCGCGGTGGCGGTCGCGGTCAATGCGGCCATCAGCCTGGCCGGACATGCGCGGGTCGGACGTGTGCGTTGGCCTTGCGCGTCGGTCTTTGCGGCGTCCGGCGTGGCCGGAGCCTTCGCCGGATCGACGCTTGGACGCGGGTTGGACGGCCAGATGCTGCTGACCGCCTTTGCCGTGCTGATGATCGTGGTCGCTGCCCTGATGCTGCGACGGGCCGACGGCGGCGCCGACAGGATCGTGCGGCTGAGCCGCGGCAATGCGCCGGCGCTGGTCGGGACCGGTGTTGCGGTCGGTGGCCTGTCGGGCTTCTTTGGGATCGGGGGCGGTTTCCTGATCGTCCCGGGCCTGGTCTTCGCCACCGGCATGCCGATGCTGCAGGCAATCGGCACGTCACTCGTCGCGGTGACCGCTTTTGGCCTGACAACCGCGGGCACCTACGCGATGGCGGGACTGGTGGATTGGCGTCTCGCGGCGCTGTTCGTCGCCGGCGGAGCGGTGGGAAGCTGGTTCGGAGGCCGCGTGGCAGCGCGCTTGGCAAAACGCCGTGGCCTGCTGACAAAGGTTTTCGCCGGCTTGATCATCGTCGTGGCGGCCTACATGCTGGCCCGAGGGCTTGGATTGGCCGGTTGACCCGTCACGCCTTGTCGAGGCGCAGCAGCCCAGGTCGTGGGGTCACATGATCCGCTGCTGCACTCGTTGAGGCAGATCAACGCGGCGACACCGCAAAGGCATATGGCTTCATCCGTCCCGTAACAGAGGAGGACGCCATGCCTGTCGCAAGGTTGTTGATCGCCGGATGCATGACCGCCGCCATCGCCGCCATGGTGTTGCCCGCGCAGGCACAACCCATGGGTCCGCGTGGCCCTGGTGGCGGCATGGGCATGAGCCGGCAGGGGATGATGGGGGCCGGCCCCATGATCAGCGACCCAGCCAACTATCTGGACGGGCTGAAGGCTCTGCTCAAGATCACGCCGGCGCAGGAGGATGCCTGGGGCACTTATGCGGCGGCGGTCAAGGACCACGCGACCCAGATGCAGGCCGCGCACAAGACAATGTTCGAGGCGATGGGCACCGCCACATGGCAGGAGCGGCGGGACATGATGAACACCATGTTCTCGACCCGTCAGCAGGCCATGACGGCCGTTCACGACGCGGCCGAGAAGCTGACGGGTGCTCTGACGCCGGCGCAGAAGAATCAGGCCGCGGGAATCCTGCCCGGGATGATGGGCCCAGGGATGAGGATGGGGCGCGGTCCCCGCAACTAGGGCACGGCGTACTGAAGCGTCGCCCACGCCCATCTCGTGAACACCCCGCGTTGTCATCGTCGGTCTGTCCCGACCGCAACAGGGGGATCATCGCGGAAAGGCTGCAACAACATGCGATCCATGCGTAACTCGCGCGGATCGCGGAATCGGTCCATGCCGATCGTCATGAGCATGTGCCCCATGACGGGTTGCGCGCGATAGGTGCCGAACAGATGATCCCACCAAGGCAGATTGAAGCCGAAATTGCTGTCTGTTTCCTGCCGTTCCGTCGAGTGGTGCACGCGGTGCATGTCCGGCGTCACCACCACGAGGCGCAGCCGGCGATCCAACCCAAGTGGCAGGCGCACATTGCCATGGTTGAATAGCGAGGTTGCGTTCAACATGATCTCGAACGCCAACACGGCGAACGGCGGCGCGCCAAGTGCAGCGACGGCCGCAAGTTTGATCGCCATGGAGATGAGAATTTCGACCGGATGGAACCGCAGCCCTGTCGTCACGTCGAACTCAAGGTCCGCGTGATGCATGCGATGCAGCCGCCACAGTGCGGGGACGGCATGGAAGGCCACATGCTGGCCGTAGATCGCCAGATCGAGCAGGACCACGGCAATCGGCGCGGCAATCAATGCGGGCAACCCCAAGATGTTGAAAAGGCCCCATTCGTGGGACTGTGCGATGAACGCCATTCCGACGCCGGCCAGCGGGAACACCAGGCGCACCGCGAGCGTGTCCAGCAACACCAATCCCAAATTGTTCGGCCAGCGGAGCAAGCGGCCGATCGCCTGCGGCCGGCGCGGTGCCAGAACTTCCCACAGCGCCATAAGCAA
>JGI1356J14229_10001362_pt1 | contig 20317 bp, 23 predicted proteins | sample Subgrocontami58m_FD_14229 | JGI IMG/M metagenome (IMG submission 14229) | reverse complement strand
CGAGTAATGCTTTCATAATGGTATGGAAAATGCCGGTCGAGCCGGCACGAGAGAACAGACACGTTCCATGCGCTTTTTACAGCTCGTCATCCTATATATATGTTTCCCGAAAGATACATGCTGATAATTTGGTAAATATGCAGGTTAATTACATTTTAATTTCAACATCGATACCGGCCGGAAGCGTGAGGTTCGTTAGCGCATCTATCAACTTTGGCGTCGGATTGAAGATATCCACGAGACGACGATGCACTCTGATCTCATACTGATCCCGCGAATCTTTGTGAACGAATGTTGATTTATTCACCGTGTACTTCCGCGTTTCTGTGGGAAGCGGCACGGGACCCGCGATTTCTGCGCTCGCCCGCAATGCCGTCTCCACGATCTGACGGGTGGAAATATCCAAAATTTTATGATCATAACCGCGAATTTTAATTCGCAGGCGCTGTTTCACTTCTTCCTTATTTTGCTTTCGTGATGCCATGAATGTTTCGATGTTGATTTATGAAACAACTGTCATATATGGATGGTCCACCCGGATCGTGAAAATCATTTAAGCCAATATCTTCGTTGTAACACCCGCACCAACCGTCTTGCCGCCCTCGCGGATAGCAAACCGCTGTTTCTCTTCCAACGCGACAGGAGCAAGCAATTTAACTTTCACCCGGACCGTATCGCCCGGCATGACCATTTCTGTTCCTTCCGGCAACGTAACATCTCCCGTAACGTCCGTCGTTCGAATATAAAACTGCGGCTTATATCCTGCAAAGAATGGTGTGTGGCGACCGCCTTCTTCTTTGGTCAACACGTAGACCTCTGCCTCAAATTCCGTATGCGGAGTAATGCTTCCCGGCTTTGCCAATACCTGGCCGCGCTCAACGTCCTCTTTCTTCAAACCGCGCAACAGCACGCCGGCGTTATCACCCGCGCGACCCTCATCCAAGCTTTTGCGGAACATTTCAATGCCCGTTACAACGGTCTTCGTTGTGGGACGCAAACCGACAAGCTCAATTTCCTCGTTCACTTTTACGACACCGCGCTCAATACGCCCCGTCACAACGGTACCGCGCCCTTCAATAGAAAATACGTCTTCAACCGGCATCAAGAACGGCTTTTCAATATCTCGTTGCGGCTCCGGAACATATTCGTCCATTGTTTTAACCAATTCCAAAAGTGGTTTTACCGCTTCGTCGTCTGCCGACGTTGCCTGCAAAGCCTTCAATGCCGAACCGCGGATGATCGGGGTTGTATCGCCCGGAAATTCATATTTCTTGAGCAAATCGCGAACTTCTGCCTCAACAAGGTCAACAAGTTCCGGATCATCAACCATATCGACTTTATTCAAGAAAACGATTATCGCCGGAACACCGACTTGGCGCGCCAACAAAATATGCTCTCGGGTCTGAGGCATCGGACCATCTGCTGCAGAAACAACAAGAACCGCGCCGTCCATTTGGGCGGCACCGGTGATCATGTTCTTTACATAATCCGCATGGCCCGGAGCGTCGATGTGCGCATAGTGGCGCTTATCGGACTGGTACTCCGAATGGTGCAACGCGATAGTAATTCCGCGCGCCTTTTCTTCCGGAGCGTTGTCGATCATATCGACGGATTCCTCTTTGTCGATGAATCCTTTTAATTTAAGAACGTGTGTGATCGCTGCGGTGAGCGTCGTCTTGCCGTGGTCAACGTGACCGATAGTTCCCACGTTAACGTGCGGCTTTGTACGTTCAAATTTTCCTTCTGCCATATATTTCGTGTAATCGAAGCGGAGTCATGGAATAGCACCGAAGTGCTGTTCGCCTGGCGTCTGCCCCGAGAATTTATGAATAGATTATATTTTTACAATAGTTTTACAACGTTCCTTATGTTACCCGAAAGCGTATAAGGCCGTCAAGATAAGGGGGTTTTGGGCCCCCGCAAGCCGGTCCAACGCGCTATTTTCCGCTCTTTTTCCCTTCAATAATGGTGTTTGCTATATTATCCGGAACTTCTTCATACATATCGAACTCCATGCTGTATGAACCGCGTCCCTGGGTCATGGAGCGCAGCTGTGTCGCATATCCGAACATTTCAGACAAGGGCACCTTGGACTCGACGACCTTCACCATCCCCCGCTCTCCGATATTCTCGATACGCGCGCGACGCGACGCCAGATCCCCGGTAACATCGCCCAAAAAACTATCGGGCGCCACAACTTCAACTTTCATGATCGGCTCAAGTAATGCCGGCCGCGCCCGCTTTGTCGCTTCCTGCAACGCCAAAGAACCCGCGATCTTAAATGCGGCTTCAGAAGAATCAACGTCGTGATAGGAACCGTCATACAACGACACGCCGACATCAACCATCGGATAACCGGCGATAACGCCGCGATCAAGCGCTTCTTTCACGCCCTTCTCGACCGCAGGAATGTATTCTTGCGGGATCGCGCCACCTTTTATTTTATTGGTAAACTCGAAACCGCTTCCCCGTTCGCGCGGCTCAACACGAAGCCACACATGTCCGTATTGTCCGCGGCCGCCTGTCTGGCGGATATATTTTCCTTCGGCTTCCGCGGTCGTGCGGATCGCTTCTTTATACGCGACTTGAGGTCGCCCGACATTCGCTTCGACTTTAAACTCACGCAACATGCGGTCAACAATAATTTCCAAATGCAATTCACCCATTCCGGCAATAATAGTATCGCCTGTTTCCTGATCACTGCTTAAACGGAACGTCGGATCTTCTTCGGCAAGACGCTTCAACGCAATACCCATTTTTTCCTGATCGGCTTTTGTTTTCGGTTCAATACGCATCGCGATAACCGGCTCCGGAAATATCATGCGCTCCAGAACAATGGGACGCTCCGGATCGCATAATGTATCTCCGGTCGTCGTTGCTTTCAGGCCCACGAGCCCCGCGATATCGCCGGGATACATCTCATCAACCTCTTCCCGATCATTGGCGTGCATACGCAAAATGCGGCCGATCCGCTCGGTTTCTCCGTTACTCGCATTCAGCACATACGTACCGCGCGTCAATTTTCCCGAATAAATACGGCAATATGTCAGCTGTCCGACAAAAGGATCGGTGGCGACCTTAAATGCAAGACCGGCAAACGGCTGGTCGTCCTGGGGCAAACGCTCTTCCTGTTGCTTTGTTTTCGGATTATCCCCCGTCATGGGCGGAACTTCGTCCGGATTGGGAAGATAGCGGACCACGGCATCCAAAAGAAGCTGAACGCCTTTATTGCTGAGAGCGGAACCGCACAAAACCGGAATAATCATTCCCGCTATGGTTGCGGCGCGCAACACGCGGCGTAAATCATCCAACGACGGTTCTTCTCCTCCAAGATATGCGGCGAGAAGCGCATCGTCCTGTTCCACGATTTTCTCCAAAAGAGTTGCGCGAGCCTTTGCAACTTCCTGTTCCATTTTTTCCGGTATAGGAATTTCAATAACGCGCTCGCCGTGCTCGCCTTCGAATGTATATGCTTTCTGTTCAAGAAGGTCCACCAAACCGATAAACTCGCTCTCAAGACCGATCGGCAATAAAATCGGGATCGCGTTGGGACTCAACCGCTCAATAATAGAATCGTAACTGCGCGTAAAACTCGCGCCAAGACGATCCAATTTATTTATAAAACAAATACGCGGCACATGATATTTATCCGCCTGGTGCCACACGGTCTCCGATTGCGGCTCAACGCCGGCAACACCATCAAAAATAACAACACCGCCGTCAAGCACGCGAAGCGACCGCTCAACTTCCGCGGTAAAATCTACGTGACCGGGAGTATCAATAATATTAATACGGTGTTCTTCTGATTTTTCTCCGTCGCTTGCGCGCGGCGTCCAAAAACACGTCGTTGCTGCCGCAGTAATGGTAATGCCCCGCTCCCTTTCCTGTTCCATCCAATCCATAACGGCGGCTCCCTCGTGCACCTCGCCGATCTTATGCGAAATACCTGTATAGAACAGAACGCGCTCCGTAACGGTCGTTTTGCCGGCATCGATGTGGGCAATAATGCCGATGTCGCGGATCTTATCGATTGGATAACGTTTTGTATTCATAAAAAATAAGCGTGTGGAGCACGTCTTCGCGCGGCATCCCCCACGCTCTCCGTGCGCCCACCACGACCCCTCTACCAGGCAAAGTGGGCAAACGCTCTGTTCGCTTCGGCCATACGATGCGTGTCTTCTTTCTTTTTTATTGCCGGTCCGCTGTTTTTCGAAGCATCTATAATTTCTGCCGCAAGCTTCTCAACCATATTCCTACCGCCGCGAGCGCGCGCGGCACCGATGATCCAACGGAATGCAAGCGCAATTTTTCGCTCACCCCGCACTTCGCGCGGCACCTGATATGTTGCGCCTCCAACGCGGCGCGATTTCACTTCCAGCATCGGAGATGCATTCTTTATGGCGAGCTCGAACACTTCCACAGGATTTTGCTTAGTCTGCTCTTCGATCACTTTGAATGCGGCGTATACAATATTGCGCGACGTTGCTTTTTGTCCACGCATCATAAGATAATTCACAAATTTCGAAACCAGCACGTTTCCGTACTGAACATCCGGCTCTATTTCACGAAGAGTTGCACGTCGTCTACGCATAATTATTCCTCTTTAGGCGATTTTGCCCCGTATTTGCTTCTGCCGCGCCGGCGCGCATCAACCCCGCCGGAATCCAATACGCCACGAACAACGTGATAACGAACACCGGGAAGGTCCTTTACGCGGCCCCCGCGGATAACAACGACCGAATGCTCCTGCAAATTATGGCCTTCGCCCGGAATGTATGCGGTTACTTCTCCCCCGTTGGTCAGCCGGACACGCGCGACTTTCCGCAATGCGGAATTCGGTTTCTTTGGGGTTACGGTCGTTACTTTTATGCATACGCCGCGCTTGAACGGAGAAGAGTGCAGCTTCGGACGATTTTTCAGCGTATTAAAAGAATACTGCAAAACCGGCGCTTTGCTTTTCTTTGACGATTGCGTCCGCGGCCTGCGTATTAATTGTCTCAGTGTCGGCATAACAAAATAAAATGCGTTTAAAAAACGCGCTTGTTAGATTAACAAAGGAAGTGAAGAGTGTCAAACATTACCATGAAAGGCCGGAGAAGAGGGTGAACAATGATGCGGTTATGGGGTTCAACAGCCGGAATATATCGGAAGCGAACCAAAAAAGCACGAGGATGAGGAACAATCCGTAGCGGTTAAAAATTTCCTCTACTCTTTCGGCAAAAGGGTACGGCAACACGCTCAACAGCAGCTTCGAACCGTCCAGCGGGGGTATAGGAAATAAATTAAACGCAGCGAGAGACAAATTTACGATAACGCCCCCCGCGAACATCTCAACGAGCGCGAGAGATGAAATATCGAACGCGAACAGCGCACGGATCGAAATTCCAAATACCATCGCGAGTGCTATATTCGAAAGCGGACCCGCGACGCCGACGAGTGCCGATCCCCACCGTTGATTGCGTAAATTGTGCGGATTATACGGCACCGGCTTTGCCCACCCGAACCACATTGAACCGTTACTGATAAAAAACAACATAACGGGAAGAAGTATGGTCCCGAACGGATCAATATGCTTCATGGGGTTCATGGTAAGACGGCCGGCATATTTCGCCGTGGGGTCGCCCAACGCCAGCGCAACGGCGCCGTGCGAAACCTCATGCACAATGACGGAAAAAAGAAGCAGTATTAAAAAGAATATTTCCATATCTGTTTTATGTTGTTGCGCAAAATAAGAAAACGCGCTATTAATAATCAGGTATTATTGAGATGCGATCTACCAGTATATATGAGGAAACATTGCGCTATCTGCGACAAAACATCATCGATGGCGGGAACGCGTAAGCTCTTGCGCGGTAATTATAATCCAACAAGCAGAGTGAGAAAATATCCGAATCTGCAGTGGATACGCCTGCCGCGCGCGACAAAGGGCCTTGCAAAGGGCGCTCGTATTTTAGCATGTACGAGCTGCATCAAGGCGTTCGCAAAGAATAAATAATCCGGATCTTCCGGCCTCTTTCGGGGTATAGTGTAGCGGCAACATACACCCTTGGGGTGGGTGTGATGGTGGGTTCGACTCCCACTACCCCGACCCTCTTTTGCGTTTATATATGAAAATCTTCCTTGATGACAGGCGCCCCGTTCCGGAAGGGTTTGTTGGCGCCAGAAATTCCGCCGAATTCAAAACCTGCGTGGAAAAGGCGCACTTGGAAGGAGAGAAAATAGAGACTATCGCGTTCGACAATGACCTTGGAGAAGAAACCGAGGGGCGCCATCTCCTCGCGTGGCTCGCAGAACACTATCCTGAAGATATTCTGGAAGCGACAATAACGGTACATACAGATAATCCTGTTGCGCGGGAGATAATGGAAGGCTATATCGCTTCGTGCCGGGAGCATCCTGATGATTTTCGTGAAGCATCGAAGCGCCCAAACCCGTGGGATGAAAGAACTGTAAGCTAGAGAACGCCGCATGATATATGCGGCGTTTTTGTATCATTGACGGCGCGTAAAGGGCGGATGCTATAATATATGTAGGGAGCCTGGTGGCTCCATCCGATGGCGAGGTTTCGGCTCAAGTAATTTTTACAAGGGATTCCTACTATTGCGAGGCGCAGCGGCGGACGGATCTCATTCTTACCATATCGTAATCGTTTACGAACGACCGCCTGCCTAAACGTTTCGTTGCGGAAACCCACTTATCTTTACCCCGAAACACCTCTCTTTCCGGATGGGACCAGCGGGCTTTCATATAAAAACAAAAAATACCGCGCGCATGCGCGGTATTTCTTCATGTCCCTTATTTCCTTAAAACATCGTGTCCTCTTCGGCTCTCTTATACGGATGGATCTCGTTCTCGGCGAACCACAGCATCAGTTCTTTTTTCGCTTCGTCAACCGTTTCCGATGCGTGCGCCAAATTATGGACCGAACGCTTATCGCGATTTGCGGCTGCCGCAGAATCGACGGAGAAATCGCCCCGGATAGTTCCCATTTCAGCAGCCGATGGCATCGTGGCGCCCACAAGTTTGCGCACCATCTCAACCGCATGAATTCCCTGCACCGCAATTTTCACTATCGGCCCCGAAGTCATGAAATCAAGAAGCCAATTCCGCACTTCTTTTCCTATCGCCAAAGCGTCGGTCGTTCCCAGCTCCGCGACAGCATCGTATCCGTATTTCTCGTATGTCGCGAGTGTTTTTTCTCCCACGCGCGTTAGCCATCCCTCATCTTTGGGATAATGATTATCGAGCTCTTCACGTTCCGGTCGTATCATTGAAAGACCCACGACTTTCAGGCCGCGCATTTCAATGCGCCTCACTATTTCACCGGTCAATCCGCGCTTCACGCCGTCCGGCTTCACAAGTAATAATGTTATTTCTTCTTTTGGATGTGCCATTGTTATTTTCCCCGCCCCACGCGCGCATGTGTCGCAGCGCATCACGCATAAAGCCGAAGGATCGTTTAAACATATTTTCAATTTTTTCAGTATATCAAAACGCCGGAGCTTTTCCAATGCGGATGTCCGTTCCATCCGTCCGCATAAGTATGGTCCCTTCGATATCGGTCCGATGTATATTTATGTTCATCCGTTTCAGGCGGCGCACGGTCCCCTCATGCGGATGTCCGTAGGAATTGTCACGCCCCGCAGAGATCACGGCGGCATCCGGATCAACCGCGCGCAGGAACAACTCGCCGCTGGAAGTTTTTGATCCGTGATGCGCAATTTTTACAACATCGGCATCGACACTGAATCCCGTCGCGAGAAGTTCCTCCTCCGCTTTTCTTTCTATGTCGGCGGTAAAAAGCACCTGCGCATCTCCGTATGAAAGACGCCCCACGATACCCGCATTGTTGGCCCGCTCAAGCGTTTCTCCGTCATAGACTTCCTGCGGCCATATGATATCCAGAACCACCTCTTCCTCAAGCACGATGCGCGTTGGAGCAACGGCCTTTATAACCCGCGCGCCCTCTTTGTCCCTGGCGGTACGCCACGAAGCATCGGTAGCGGTTTCTTTGGCAAGCCCCGTTTCCACTATGTAGGCAACGCCGTATGCTCCCAAAACGTCTATGAGCCCCGCCTCATGGTCTTTTTCGGGGTGTGTCTGAATAACCACATCTATCGTCCTGTCCCATGCCGGCATAACAGAGCCAAGACGCGCCAAAACGGACCCGTCGGGCCCCCCGTCAATAAGCACTTGCCTGCCGCCGGGCGTAACGATCAACGAAGCGTCCCCCTGTCCGACATCGAGGAAATAAACGCGCAATTCCCGCCCGCCGGGAAGCGTGAAGGCTATATACGCAAGAGCGGATGCAGTCACCGCCAAAATAATACAAAGAAGACGGATATCACTGTATTTATTTCGCATATGATCCATTGAATTCCTCCATGCGTGCCGCCGGCCACGTTCGTCCCGTCCGCACGACAATATATGCAAGCGCCGCGCCATACAAGCACGCACCGCCCGCCAACACTGCCGTATTGGAAACACTCAGGACCGGCGCGGCATCGAGAATCATTGAGGCGCGCATTATCGCCTCCAGAACAAATGAAAGCGGCAAGGCCGCAATGCCGGCAACGACGGGAAGCGCCGCATGCAAAATGCCCAGCGCAATACCGGCAAGCGTAACGGGAAGCACAAGCGGAACAACAAACACATTAGATACCGGCCCGATAAACGAAAAAGTTTTAAATGTGTACAGCGCTATGGGCGCCACGGCAAGTTGCGCGGCAATACTCATTGCGATACTCTCGCGTATCATAAAACCCCGCGGAATAAATTGAAGTATGTGCTGCAATTTCTCTGTGAACACAATAATACCGACGATCGCGGCAAACGAAAATTGAAAACCGACATCGTATACAAGCGCATACGGGTTTTGCGCCGCCATAAACGCGGCGACCGCACACGTAATATTGAGGGCGCTTCCGGCGCGCCCGAAAATCTCCGGAAAACGCATCGCGACGCCGAAACATGCCGCCCGCAGGGCCGAAGCCGGCGCACCTATCATAGCAACGAATAAAAAAATAAAAACAGCACTTGCTCCTATTGCATATGCGCGCCGGGCACCCAGCGCGAACAATCCGCTCATGACCACAGCGAATATCAGCGTAATGTTCATACCGGAAACCGCAACGATGTGGCGAAGTCCGCTGCGGTTCAGCGATGTTTTAAAATCGTCCGAGAGACCGCCTTCATCGCCGGTCAGCATCGCATTGAGCAATGCCGCTTGCGGCTGCGGAACGAGGGTCAGTATATTCTCGCTGAAACGCCCGCGTACCGAAAATAAAATACCGGCAAGACTTGGTGCGGTCCCTTGGCGCACCCCGATATCGGGGTTCCGCATGATAGCGAATATCCCATCCTTCATGAGGAATGCCGGATAATTAAAACCGTCGAATGCGTGCGGCTCTTCAAGCGAACCGGAAACGCTTAAGCTATCTCCATATTCGAATCGTTCATACCGGCTCCCATATATTAAAATGCGGGGAGATCCCGCTTGCGTTATTTCTTTCCCATCTATTGCACCGACCGAAATAACTATGCGGGCGCCATTCAAACGCGTATCGGGATATTGAACGACCGTTCCCTCAACCGATACGGTCTCTCCCGCGTACGCATGCAAAATATTCCCCTGCCGCGCGCGGCCATCTTTGTATATGTCCGAAATGAACGCGCCGGACGCGCATGCCGCAATCACGACAGCGCCACAGGCGGCAACATACGCCATAACGCGCGTTCCAATACAAAAAACTGCCGCGGCCATTCCCGCGCCGGCGATAACAAGAAGAAATGTCTGCGGAATATCGAAAACAACGCCAAGCCATATGCCGGCAAGGAACGATATCGCCGCGAATAAAAATATCCTGGCTGGGCTCATTATTTGTTACGCTATCAAGAGCTGTTGCCTCGCGCAAGAAAAAACCCCGACAAGGTCGGGGTTCGTATTTACTTGACGAGCGTTGTGGGCGCGCGCATGGTCTGGCGGTCCGAACGGTGGCGAAGCCACATCCAGCAGGCGGTGTTGTGAAGCGTCTGGACCACATCGGTCCAGGCGACCGTCGGGATAAGCTCGTCCGCTCCGATAGACTCGGCCGTACGCCACGCAACCTGCAGGCTGTTGAGGAACAACTGCCGGTATGAGTCATTTTCGAGCATGAGATCATCGAGATGATATGTCGTGATAAGGAACACCTGTCCGCGCTGCTCACCGTTCCAGTCGCTTCCCGCCATCGCAAAGATGGAAAGCGAATGCGAAGCCGGGTACAACGCGAGCGTCACCTGACGCCACAGCTGTCCGGAACGGACGAATGAATCGCGTCCGACGCCCCGGCCGAAACAGACACTGTCGGTTCCCTGGCGCCATTCGATGTAATCGGAGGAATCTCCCCCGTCAACGATCTCGAGCCCGCGAGAACGGGCGAACCGCTGAACAACGCCGCGCAATTTCACGGCATAGGCGCGCCGGGCGGCGTCCTGCCGACTATCTCCCGCCAAAATATCTTCGAGCATACCTTCTCCTTCCGTATGCAAAGAACAACCGGAACACTATAAAATGTTTTTCGGTTTTGGTCAATACTCGACCGCGTCTGCTGTGCGGCGGATCGGAGAGACCGTTGCAATAAAATCCCGCCTTGTTGCCGTTGGGATCCGCACCGGCGGTGGCATCCGGTGCAAAAATATGCTGTAGTACCCAATACACGTTCACACCAAAGGAGAACGCATGGACACAATACCGGCGCTCCAGGATTTTTTCCCGAACATGACCTGCTTCGGTTGCGGACCCGCAAACCGAACGGGCCTGCGCATCAAAAGCTTCTGGTCGGATAACGCCACCGAAGTTATCTGCTCGTGGAGGGCGCGCGCACCGCACTCATCCGGAATGCCCAATGTTGCACAGGGCGGCATCCTGGCAACGCTCATTGATTGCCACTCCATATGGACGGCTATCGCGTGGGCCTACCGCCAAGAAGGTCGCGCATTCGGCTCGGAACCCATGCCGGGATACGTAACGGGTACGCTGAAAGAAATAAAATTCCTGCGGCCCACGCCCATGGATACGACCCTTCTGCTTCGCGCGCATGTTGTTGAACAGGCCGAAAGAAAAAGCCTTGTTCGCTGCAGTATATATGCGCACGAACAAGAATGCGTGAAGGGCGACGTTGTTGCAATACGCCTCCCCGAAAGCAAATATATACGCTAACCAAAAACCACCGGCTCATACCCGGTGATTTTTTATAGACGCCGCGTTCCGCTTTTATTCATCCATGATCTCATCGCGATACATAATATCGCCCTTGCGGACTTTTCCCGGCACCTTGATGCCGACGCTATCGCCCCGCCAGGCATCGGGAACATCCCGATAATCCACCCGCATAGATTCCAAACGCTCAACGACATTCGAGTGCTTCCCCTCGAACCGGACGGTGTCGCCAACACCGACATGATCGGCAAGGTCCACTATCGCAACGTGTATGCGCGGATAATAATGCGTCACGTGACCCACGAAATGATGGTGTATGGCCGGATATTGGTATGTTTGCTGTCTCATAAAAATACGCCGCCTGTTGCTCTCGACCTTTCGCCCCGCACGAGCTGGCATACTTCTATTCCAGCATGCCGCGCATAAAGAAATGATGAAAAAGCCGCGGGCCTTTCGAAAAGCCCGCGGCACGCATACCACGCCGTGCTTACTTTTTCTCCGCAACGCGCCGCCGCTGGGCATCGCCTAAAGCATCAAGCAAGAGGCTCACCGCAAGAACAATGAAAAGTGCCTGCGTCATTTTATAGAAAAGATCGGCTTCCCGCGCCTCGACCTCCCGCATATTGCGTCCCGCGGCAACGAACCATCCCGAGCCGTTCTCCAGAGGAACTATGACCAGCGCAATGCGCGTTGAGGTGCCGGGTTGCCACGTTACTCTGTATTCACCATGCTCCCGAGCATATTCAAAAACCTCCATGGGCGGCCGCGGCGGTTCATTATTCACGGTCGCGGAAGCCTCAAGCGGCGTTCCGTCTTTATCGTATACGGCAATGAACGGCGCCAGACTCCTGTCCGCATTCAACAATTCGCCGCGGCCCACGACCTCAACCGGCTGCCTCCCCGCATCAAGCATCGCGGCGCCATCCTGCGCCATCTGTATCTGCGGGTCGTTCAGCGCCGCACGAAAACTGTACTGAAGCGTAACGTAACTCAAAAACCATACGCTCACCGCCGCAACGCCAAGCGGCAACCAGTGAAAAAAGACAGAAAGTATCCTGTTCCTCATATGTTTAAAACTTACGGCGCATTAATTTAATACAAAAATAGCGTAATTCAGGTATGCCGCGAACGTGACCCATGCGATATATGGGAACAATAATGCGGCGGCGGGACGGGAGATCTTATAAAAAAGTATTATTGTGCCGACTATCGAGAACCACAACGCAATTATCTCCGCCAACGCGAACCCCGGTGCATGTGCGCCAAAAAATACATATGACCACGCCACATTAAGAACAAGCTGTACGCCAAACATAACGAGCGCCGCATAAACTGCCTTATTGGCGTTCCTCCGTTGCCAAACCAAAAACACAGCTATTCCCATAAAAAAATATAATGCTGTCCATACAGGAGCAAATATCCAATTGGGCGGGTTCCACACGGGTTTCTCCAGCGCGGCATACCACGTGGAAATTGCAGAAACGGTAAATATCGAACCGATAAGTCCGGCACCTTCGGTCACCGCAACCGCAAATAAAACCTTTACACCGTTATTTTGTCTCATGCGTATAATGTTACTGGACGTGTGTGATTTGCGCGGCAAGGCCAACCACCATTATCCCCAATGAATTCATCGCGAATGAAATGGGAAGGAAAAGACGTTTGTTCATGCGCAAGAACCCGAACAGAGCAAGACCGAATTCATCGGGCAGAGGCGAAGCAATAACAAGCGCAGCCATAATGGACGCCATCCAGTAGAACAGGCGCGAGCGCACCAGCACGCGAAGGCGCGCAAATCCGCTCGAATGGCTTATGAGATACTGTATGTCCTCATCGAGCCCGTCGCGCAAAAAACGGAATATCAAAAGATCGGAACACATAGCGCCCGCGCCCGCGATGAACACGAAAAGCCACAAGGGCTGGTAGTCCTGTGCGAGCTCAAAAAGAATAACGGTGGCCGGCGCACTCGTAAACGCAGATGAGAACGTCATGCCCGCCAAAAACACGCCAACGAGTCCCCAATTCCCCATACGCCCAACAATGGAATGCGCCGCTCCCGTCCAGGCAATGAGAAGCGCGATCACGACACTCATGCCCAAGAATATAATGTCGCGCAACAATTTTTTCTTATGCTTCTCGTCCATACAGTAATTTTACCATACCGCGGCGTCGCCGCGCGGGCGGCTCGTTCGCCAAAGAAAAAACGCGGCACAATGCCGCGTTTTCTTTTACTTTGAGAGTGTCGTGCGCACGATATCGCGTATCGTATCTTCGCTGCCGCCGTAGGGACCGACGACTGCTATCTTCCACGTATCGGAAAGAAAAATGGTCTTCGCCCGGGATGTGACGTCGCGGCACGTAACGCCATCGGCATCATGAATTGCATCAAGCGGCGTACGCGCCCGGCCAAGCATCAGCTCAGAGCCAAGCAGCCACCCGACTATCGTGCCGGCGTTATCCGCGGACATCGAAAGATTGCCCGCGCGGAAACGCTTCGCGTGCGACAATTCCTCCGCTGTGGGAGGCTCTTTCGCCAACTTCTTCATCTCGACCGCGACCGCTTCAAGCGCTTCTTCCGTGCGTTCCGGCGAAACCCCGGCAAAGCAGGAGAACGACGCGTGATCGGCGTTCACGCCGTAACTCGAAGACACGCCGTAGGCAAGCCCTTTTTTGCTCCGCACGTTCTGGAACAGACGGCTGCTCATTCCCGTTCCAAGCACGGTATCGAGAATGTAAACGGCGAATCTGTCATCGGAAACGGCCGTGGGCGCATACGTGCCCAGCAAAATAGTCACTTGCTTAAAGTCGCGCTGAACAACAATGCTCTGAGACCCGCGCATATATGCGGGCGCCTCATAGGGAACGCCGCATGAATTACTGCTGGCCGGTAGCGCGCCGAAATATTTCTCCGCAAGACGCTGCACGCGCGACGCATCCACATTACCGGACACGACAAGCACAGCCTCGCGGGCGTTATACATATCGGTGCGGAACCGCACGAAATCTTCCCGCGCGAAGCGATTCAAGTTATCGAGAGAGCCGACAATGGGCCGTCCAAGCGGCGTGGTGCCGTACAGAAGTTTCTGCAGGCCTTCCCAGGCAACCGTCTGCGACGAATCGTCACGGCGGGCGAACTCCTGCAACACGGCGCCGCGCTCGGCAACAATATCTTCCTGGCGAAGCACAGCATTCAACAGCATGTCGCCGAGAACGTCCATGCCGGTCTCGAATTCTCCGACGGGCATGGAAACAATAAAATATACCATGTCGTAATTCGTATACGCATTGAAGCTGCCGCCAACGCCTTCAATGGCGATCGCGGTTGCGTCCTGTGTGGGATAGCGCGCTCCGCCGCGGAAGAACATGTGCTCCAGAAAATGGGCAATGCCGTTCGTCTCGGCGGTTTCGCGCCGCGCACCGGCCCGAAGACCCAGCGCAATATGGACCGTAAACGCGTCCTGTCTGGGGACAACAAGCATGCGCAAGCCGTTGGAAAGGACCTTCCGATGTATCTTCACGGAACACTCCTTTTTCAAAGACAACGTTACTTTCCTCTACCACGCTCCCGCAGCGTTGACAATAAAAACAAAAACCGCGCCCGGGCGGTTTCTTTCTTCCCTATGCGTTGCTGCCGGCAATATATCCGCTCGTCCAGCACAACTGCAGCGAGTAGCCGCCCGAGGGACGGTTTATATGCAAAAGATCTCCGGTAACATAAAGGTTATTGAATTTTTTTGAACGCATTGTCCTCGTATCTATTTCGGTAAGCGAAACGCCGCCGTCGGCAACGACCGCACGGTCGTATCCCATAAGCCCGGTTATGGTAAGGGGAAGCGCCTTCAACAAATGCACAACGCGCCTGCGCTGTTCTTTGCTTATACTGTGAACTTTTGTTTCGGGGTCTATATCGGCTTTCACAATAGACAGTATGCTGTCGGCGGTCCCTTCGGGCGCAAAATCCCTGAACGCGTTCTTCAGTGTTTTATTCTTATTCTTGTCCAAGTGAGCAATGAACGAGCGGTCGAGTGAGCCGACATCCGTATGCGGGAACGCATCAATGTGCGCCGTTACAACGCCGCTGTGCAGCAGGTCCCCCACCGCGCGCGCCGCATTCAAAATAAGCGGACCGGAGAGACCAAAATGAGTGAATAATATTTTTCCCGTTTTCGAGAATTGTTTTTTCTCATCGATGTAGAACGTTATCTTCATGAACGAAAGCGACACACCGGGCATGTCCTTCACCCAACGCTCGCGCACCGCCAGGGGCACTATCGTTGGCGTGGGCGCCACCACCGTGTGGCCAAGCTGCGAAAGCCAGGAGAATCCGTCGCCCGTGGAGCCGGTCTCCGGATGCGAAACGCCTCCCGCTGCAAAAATAAATACCGCCGCGTTGTATTCCTGGCCGCGCGCGACCACACCCGTTATTTTTCCGCCGGACGAAAGCACTCGCTCGACCGGTGAATTCACGCGCACGGACACATTGCCCTCGCGCGCATATCGCTCAAGTACGCGGAACACATCCGCGGCTTTTTGCGTTTTGGGGAAGGCGCGCTTACGGGCTTCAATAACAAGCGGAAGCCCCCGCTTCTCGAAAAACGCGAATGTCTCCCGCACGCCGAATTGGGCGAATGCGGAATACAAAAACTGCTCGGCCGCGCCGTAATTTTTCAGGAATATATGCTCGTCGAATTCGGCGTTCGTAATATTGCACCGCCCGCCGCCGGAAATTTTCAGCTTCTCCCCCAACGCGCGGTTCTTCTCCAGGAGAAGCACGCGCCTGCCGCGCTCCGCCGCCCTACCCGCGGCCATGAGCCCCGAGGCGCCGCCGCCCACAACAATAACATCAAAAATATTTTTTTCTCTGCTCATAGGGATACTCCTTGGCAGTATATTTGTTTTATTGGCCCAAGGGCACTATCCTCAATATCCTGTCGTCTTTGCTTACGGGCGTGCCCCGCCCATCACGGTTGGAGGTCGAGAAATATAAATACCCGTCCGGTCCCTCGGCGATCGCGCGGATGCGTCCCAGCCGCACCTCGGGAAGTTTTTCATATCGCACGACCAAATCGGGGTTTGCCGCATCGAACACAACGCGAATGATGCCTTCACCCCGCAGACCACCGAAGAAAAAATTATTGGTAAATTGCGGGATCTTCGTTGAGCTCACGAACGCCGCGGATGCGGGAGCTTCGGCGGGCGTGAATACCAAAAGAGGCGCCTTGGTCCCCTCGCGTGTTTTCTCGTGCGACACAAGCGGCCAACCGTAATTGCCGCCGCGAACAATGCGATTCACTTCATCCCCGCCCGCGGGCCCGTCGAATACGGACGGCCCGTGTTCGGTCTCGTACATTTCTTTTGTCTGCGGATGCCATGCAATTCCCTGCGGGTTGCGGTGCCCCACCGTCCATATGGAAGAGCCTTCGAAAGGATTATCGGAAGGAATACTGCCGTCCGTGTTCACACGCAAAATCTTACCCGCCAACGAATCCATTTTCTGCGCATTATTTTTGTCGGTGGCGTCCCCGGTCGTAATATACAATTTCCCGTCGGGCCCGAACGCAAGACGGCATCCTGCGTGATATTGCGCCGCCGGAATGCCATCAAGTATCGTTGCGTCCAGGCGGGCGCGTATCCCCTCATCTATTATGCGGACAACTTTATCGCTCATGCCGCCATTCTTCGGATATGCGTAGCAGGCATACAAATATTTGTTTTCCGCATACGCGGGGTCAACGGCAACGCCCATGAGGCCTTCTTCCGAAACCGTGGAAACATCGGGGAACGAAATGAGAGGAGTGGAAACAAGCTGGTCGTTCACAACAACTCGAATGCGCCCCTGCCGCTCGGCAAGAAGCATGCGATCCGGGCTTGTCCACACGAGAGACCAGGGAACCGAAAGGCCGGATACAACTTCTTCTATTTTGTACGCAACGGGTCCCCCCGGCGTCTCTTCCGTAGGCTCCGGCGAGACGGGCGCCTCTTGGTTCGGAACGGAGGACGGCGTTTGGCTATACGTAAGCGCGCGCTTTCCCAGCGCCAAATAATCATATGCCCAATAGCCCGCGCCCAATATAAGCGCCGCGCAGACAACGCCGATAATAAATTTATATTTCAACAGTATATTTTTCATAGACATACTATATCATTCTTTCCGCGCCTCACTTTGACGCACTATATACTGCGACATCTCCCCTAGTGCGGCTGTTTTTTATATATCACGTACGAATAGACGGCCGAGATACCGGCGGCCGCCAGAAGCGGCACAATGGAAAAAATAACGGGCGCCTCGCCAGGAAAGAATATTCCGACAAGTGAGACCGCGGCGGCCACCTTGAAGAGCCGCCCGCCCAGCGCGTGCGTTTTATCCCATACGACATCACTTGAAAGCGTCCAGGGCGTGCGGATGCCGAAGAACCAATTGCGCTTCGACTTTTCCAGAATACCGCCCAACACATAAAAGAGACCCGCCGTGGCAAGAATAATGGCGGCGGCAAAATTGAACGTATAACCGAAATTCCACGCTATCACCAGACAGAGGATATAGAGAAAGAATACGGACATGAATATCCAAAAAAGATTGTAGTGCTTCCTGAACGATTCGATATTCGCCCTCAGGGGGTCTATTTTCGGAATAAGCACATACAGCACAAAGAGGCCCGCCATTATTGCGGGAAGAAGAAAGAGACCCCAGAGCTTCGGCATAGTGCCGTCCGCCTCGCCCGAAGCATTCCAGTGGGCCGCGATCTCGTCAGGCAGCCAGGGATATACAAAAATGCACAGCGCGGCCGCAAGAATAACGGAACCAAGCAATATAAAATTCGTGGCTTTCGTATTCATATAGTTTGAAAAACCTTGCCGCAGAACTAATCGGGGAAATCTTCCCCCGGGCACAGGGCAAATTGGCACACGGGAGGAACGCGCTCCACATACGAGCCGCCCGGGCAGAGTTTCATTTCGTCCGGGCAGACTATTACCCCGGTCTTTGCGTGTTCAAAATCCAACCACAAGCCAACGGCTATCATACCCGCCAGAACAATGACGCTTACGGTTTGCCAGACTTTTTTCATGCTTCACTTTACAAAAACAGCGCTGCAATTCCGAACAAAACGGCCACGGTAATACAGAAAAATATGGCGAGGGTCGCGGCAAGAAGCTGTACCGCCTCTTTCTTTTTTCCGTCCAAATACCACAACACCGGTTTGCCAAACACCATGGAGCCGGTGAATGCGGCCGAAAATACGAACAGCATCAGCATCGCCATGGGAAACAACACCGATATATTCTCGTCCGGCACGCGGGGCGCATAGAACATGAACGAACTCACAAGCGCCACGTACAGCGCGGTGATAAATGCGTGAATACTTGCGTGAATAATAATACGTTTCATAACGCTTTTCAGTGTAGCGCGCGGCCGAGGCGGGGTCAAAGAGAGTGCGTGTAGACTATATTTGAAATTTTTTTTCTCGATGCTATGATACGCGGGAAATTGTTCCGCACAAAGGAGAACCCATGCCCACGCCGCGAACGGCCGCCAAACCGGAAACCATCGCGAAGGAACAAACGCAGCTACATGAGCTGTGCCTGGTGCTTGATGCCCAGATCTCGCGGGTAGGCGACGCAAAGGACCCCATCTGGATCCAGTTCAATGCCGTCAGCAAGCATGTTCCGGCAGAAGTCATCCGCCTCTATGAAGAGGCTGGTTGGATCGTCGAGTATTTCGTCGGCGACCCCAAAAACGGCTCGCAGATCGTTCTCCGCTAAACACAAAAGAAAAAGCCCCGGCGCGAATGCGTCGGGGCGCTTTTATTTTTTAATACCGAAAAAGTACGCGTTCGCTTACGCGCCGCGACAGGCCCAAGGCCCCCAATTCTTGCCTCCATTTGAAAGCTTATAAGCTACCGTAATGTTAATGGCAGGCGAAAAAAGTTCCTTGGGCTCGTAGCGCGATGCGACACCATTATCGTTCAAATGGATGCCGTTTATCTGGAACAAGCCAAAACTTCCCCCGTTCGGGTCATGTTTATTGTACGCATGCGGGCGCAAGCCCGATTCGCACTTTGCGACACGAATTGCCTTTTCGCAACGAGGCCCAAACGCCTCACAGATCATGTCCTTCACGGACAGTTTCTTGGGCGCAACAGAAGGCACCGGTGCACGTGGTGCCACCACGGCGCGCTTCTCTCTGTCACTCGTTTCCTCCGCAAAAAGGCGGTCGTATCGAAAAACCCTTTCCGTGCTGGGCACGAGGGTGTCTTGGGTATGGTGTGAATCCGCAACAAAAAGATCGTGTGACTGAACTTCGTGCTGCACTTGTTCCTTACGCGCTGTCTGCGGCGCCGCCGAGGCGGCAACCGTTAGCACAGAAAGAACAAAAGCGGTCGTAAGCAATAGCGGTGTACTACTTGAAAACTTCACGACAACATACCTCCGGTATATTTTTCCAAAGAACTCGCGGGCATTTCACTCTCGAACCCGCCGCATCAACTCTATACTATTCTAAAAGTCTTGTCAAGGGTACGCCGGAGCACGACGTCGCATAGTCTCCCCTTGTTGAACAAAAAACACCGGATACATTTTTATTTGACACCGCAGTAGCATCTTTATATAAAACCTATAATTGCGTTCCGTTGTTTGGAAAAAGGAGGGCGCGCCATGGCACGCACGCTCACAGAAATCTTCTACGGTGTTGTGCTCTTAGTACTCATCGCGGGCGCCCTTATGCTTGTTGCCGCATGTTTCCTCGTTGGCCTCGTCACGATCCTGCCCATTACCATTCTTTCCATCGCGCTGCTGCTTGGCGTACTTAAGCTCTTGGGCAAGCTTATGCTCTCCTGGCTGGGCAAATGAACCCTCCACGCAAAAAAATAACCGTTTCTTTAAAAAGAAGCGGTTTTATTTTTAAGCAGGTTAGTGAGTGACGTGAGAGCTAATTTCTTAAATAAAGAGTTTTTATAACGCAAAAACCGCCATTTACGGCGGTTTTTATATCTAACAACCGGTTATCTATGTTTTCTAATTTTCTTGGCTTCCAGCATAAGCTTTTTGATTTCCAGTCGCTTCTTTGTTTTATGGGAACGCTTTGATTTTCTATGCACGCCCAACCCGGTAGCTCTTTTT
>JGI1356J14229_10001349_pt1 | contig 20429 bp, 8 predicted proteins | sample Subgrocontami58m_FD_14229 | JGI IMG/M metagenome (IMG submission 14229) | reverse complement strand
GCGGGCGAGCACCAGCGATACATTGAACTCGTCGTTCACCAGCAACAGATCGGTGCCGGGATCTCGCAGGACGGTGCCGCCCAGCTCAGTAATTTTCGCCTCTGTCCGCACCATGATCTCGGGATGCAGCCGACGCAGAAAACGATTCACCTCGAGATAGCGGTAGTCGCGGTCCGGGGTGAAGCCGACCATCTGGTAAGCCCGGATCAGGCTGCCAAAGCGATGCGCATAAACCGATGCAGCCGGCATCCCCTCGGTTTCATCGATGACGAGCCCCGACAGGAAGCCGCGGTTCTTGAAAAGCGAACGGAGGCGTTCAATCAATTCCTCGCTGGTATAGCGCCTGGCGCGAGCCCGGATGATGCCCTGCGCCGTGAAAAACACGTCGGGCGGGACAATCGGATCGAACGCGCCTTCCTTCTTAATCCACATGTCGGGCGTGTTGACGACCCGCTTCTTCTTGAGCTTGAAAGAAACCCGGTTGTAGACGTTATTGCCGATGTACTTTTCGTTAGTCAGCACCTCATGTACTGTGCCGCGGGTCCACTGTCGGTCGAGGTCGGTCCGCACGTTCATTGCATTGAGTCGTCCGGCGATTTCGGATTCGACCAAGCCCTCGTCGATGAACCAGCGATAGATTTGGTTGACGATTCTGGTTTCGTCAACAGGACCAGGAGTCAGGATGACACGGTCCATCTGCAGGCTTTTGTGTTCGCCTCGGGCGAGCTTCCCTTTTGCTGATCCGTGTTGGTCAATCAATACGCGGCGCAACCCGAATCCCGCCATACCACCCTGGCGGTAGCCAAGTTCGATCAGCCGGCATTGGCCGGCGAATCCCTTGGCGGAAAGTTCGCGGCTGTATTCGCCCGCCATCGCCCGTTTGACACCTTTGACTATGGTGGAAACCGGCGAACCGTCGTTCTCGAACTGCTCCGCGCAGTAGGCGACCTGAATGCCAGCACGCCGGCAGATGTATTCATAATAGGCGCTCTCGTCGGCATCCTGGAACCGACCCCAGCGACTGACATCGTAGACGAGGATGGCCTGGAAATCGGCAACGCCGTCTTCAACGTCCTTGATCAGACGCTGCAGAGCTTGTCGCCCGTCGATGCGAAGGCCGCTCTTACCCTCATCGGCGTACGTGCGAATGATTTCAATATCACGCTGGGCGGCGTACTCGCGGATTTTGTCGCGCTGGTTCTCGGTCGAGTACTGTTGGTGTTCGGTCGACATCCGAACGTATTCGGCCGCCCTGAACAGCGCGGGCTGCGCGGACCCTCCAACGTTTGTGATGTCTACTGGCATCTGTATCGGTCGCTCACTTATCGGTATCGAGATGTCACGTCACATCGAGATACTCCGTAATCGGAGCAACAGCTGCGCGGGAAACATCTCGAAGATTTGACAGCGTGCAAGAAGATCGAACTGTGGACCTCAAAGTGCGCCACGGTACTCGTCGCGCTTTGTTGTGCCTATGACGTCGTCTCTTTGCAATGCTCGGCTCCCTGACGGTATCGGGTTGAAAGTAGGGTGATTTCCACTGTCCACGCGTCCATCTTTGCAATGCCCGACGGTGGCGCCGGACTAATCCGATATACGCCTGAAGGTATAGGCAAAACAGGAGGCGACGCGTCCATCTTTGCAAGCAGGGGCTCACGCCGCCGGTCGTTGCGTTCGCGCTGCTTCGCGCGGTTGCGTTCCGTGTACTCGGTGTGCTCGCTGCGGTACTCACGCCAATAGTCGGGATTACGGTCGCACCACGCGCGTTGCGCACGTGCCTGGTTGTCGCGGTAGTCGGGATCGAGCCGGCGCTTGGTCAGTTGCCAGCGCCGCCGCCGTTCACGTTGGCACGCCAGTGCCGGGCAGTAGCATTGCTGTGGCGCTTGGGTACGCGGCCGAAACGACTGACCGCATGCTGCACATCGCCTGCTATCCATGAAAGCTCTCCGCGTACGTTGTACGGAAAGCGTGCGCGAATGCGCCAGCGGATTACAATTTCTGTTCCGAAGACAAATTGGTGGACATGGATCTTAATACGTGTACGCAGTGCGGATGACGTGCGTATTATGTCAAGGGAGGGGCAGTAGTGACCACAAAACGTCCATTCAAATCGACTGAGTCAATTCGCATTTTTGACGCGCCAGAAGATTTTGATTTAGCCCGATCGCTTGCCGAAGCCGAGAGTGTCTGCGTCGTTACAGCTTTTGCCCACTGGTCCGGTTGGGAGATGGTTCGGCCGTGGCTTCTCAAATCAAAGGCTAACATTACGTTAATTGCTGGGCTCGATTTTTGCCAATCAGAACCCCGAGTCTTGCGTGACTGGATAGGCAAGTCTTTCCGTAACAGAGAGACGAAGGCGTTTCTATGGTCAAAGTCTGGAATCACATTCCACCCAAAGGTGTTCCTGGTTGGGACGACCAAGTCGAATTTTGCTTTGGTGGGCTCTGGAAATCTTTCCGCTGGTGGATTGAACAACAACGTCGAGTGCTTTTCATACGTGCGAAAAGCAAGTGCCGTATCAGAAATTGAGGTTTGGATTCAGGAGTTGATAGCGAATAGGCGGAATTGTCGCGCGTTGGACAAATCTGACGTGAAGGAATATGAGGCTCGATATAAAGCCGCGGCCAGCGCAAAGAAACTCCTGAATAAGCTTGCGAATAAGGCGGAACGTGTCATAGAAAAGCGCCATGAACCGACGATTGAGAACTGGTCGAACGCGATCAGGGAGGCAAAGAAGTTTTTCAAAACGGCAAGATTTCGGCGGCAATACGATGGTCGACGGCACGCTACTGGAATAATTAAACAATTGTTGCATCACCCTAAGTATAATTTTTCCAGAGATGAGTTGTCTGCGTTCTACGGCATTCCGGAGCTAGGACAGTTAGTGCATATATGGAAGTACCGAGTTTGGGAGAAGCGGGCAAGACTGCGCACAGCTTTAGTCGGTCTCTATGATTCGACAGTCCCTATCGCAACTCGCATTGATGACGCCACAAGTATTCGGTATTTTGGGATCAACGCTGTTTCTAAGATTCTCGCTTCCGTTGATCCGAAAAGTTATCCAGTATGGAATGCGCCAGTTCGCGCTGCATTGGCGTCATTCGGTTATTTAGCTCCTTGGGGGGGCACCACTGGTACAAAGTACGTTGCCTTCATGGAGTCCATGCAGGAATTCCGATTGCAGACCAACGCTCTCGATATGCTCGCGCTTGATTGTTTTCTCTTCGAAGTAGGATATCCACTTCTTCCACATGTATAACGCCCCGCGCCGCAATAATGGATGGCAGCCGTCCCTTCCTATCGTTTGTCGGAGCGTGTGGCCGCTTTGCCTGATCATGTTGCCGCGCCTCAGTGTCATTTCTGCGTACACTGCCAAATCTAGTCTCTGACCTTGTCAAGCACATAACACTACGAAATGACCAAAGTTTCTTTGGAAACGGAGACTCCTTGGGTCCCTGCGCCTGTGGATCCGGCAAAAATGCAGTATCTAGTTGGTACGTCATTTGTTGCCCAGTTTGCTGGCGGACATGATTTTCCGGCTATTCTGCGTGAGCTTGTTCAGAACGAATATGACGCTGGCGGGACTGTACTCGACGTCGAGTTCCGAGGCGATAGCCTGGTGATTCGAGGCAATGGCAGTACTATCGACCGAAAAGGTTGGGACCGGCTGAAGGTGATGGTCGGGACGGGGCAAATCGCCGGAACGAGAGAGAGCGTAGAATCGAAAGCGAATGGAATCGGATCCAAAAACTTCGGTCTGCGGTCGTTGTTCTTGATTGGAGACACAATCCATATCCGATCCGGAGGCAAAAAAAACGCATTAGACTGGCGCTACGGGACATATGGAGAACCGCAGCCCGACGTAGACTCCGGCAAAAGAAGCGGCGTTGAAATCGTCGTTCCATACCGCGTAGATGACGTAGCGAGCCTTCCGGCGTTCGACCTCGCACGCGAACAAGCAGCTCTAGACGGACTTGCCGACGGGCTGGCCGCGACTCTCACGAAGCTCGCTAAGCCGGGTCGCGTGAAGAGTTTGCGAAGTGTTCACGTGAAGTCCGTTCGGCACGATCGCGAACTCTCGTGGAATCAGGTCGCGCGCTCAGACAGCTGTCGTTTGCGTGACGTGCAAGCAATTTGTAGATCCATCAACGTACAGGACAGTAGGGCTGGTAACACCTCTCGCACTGAGGTCGAGTTTGTTCGCGCGGCGAGAATACCAGATCAGTTCCGCGGTAAGCCTATCCCAGGATATTTCCTGAGAAGACGCGGTCGGACAGACATCGCCGTCTCCTTTCGTCTGCATCGCGGGAAGCTGCTTGACGAACCCGGAAGATGGTTCTATCCGATCGGTGTCGAAAGCGAAGGGACCGGCACCGCCCTCAGTGTATCCGCGCCTTTCGACATGGACAGTGATCGTAGCGCAATTATCTCTTCAACCGTGAGCGATTGGAATCGATGGCTGATTGATAAGGCCGTCGAACTTGCGGTTGACCTGCTTAAAGCAGACTGGTGGGATCGATTTGGCGCGGATGTCTACGTTGCTCTGTGGCCGCGCGATACTCCGCGAACGCCCTTCGGGGATAGGTTACGGGATAAGATGCACGTCGAACCCGTCTGGCCAGTTTGCGATTCAAAAGGGCGTATCACCGTTGCCGTTGCACAAGAGATGGTTGTCGCCGCCGAGCCGGCGCTCGAAGGCTTCCTTTCCCGCGACCGATACCCTCCGGCAGTTGCCATGGGCAATAAACGATTCCGCGACGTTCTGCTCGCAGCGGGCGGCAAGTCGTTTTCAATCAATTCGCTGGTTCGCCTGCGCTGCGGCGCGGAGAAGGCGGCTCTTGTGACGAAAGTCGAAAGCTCTGGGGCGAATTCTTACTATTCGGATTACGTCGCTCAGCTGTCTAAACTGGACCTACAAGTCCAGTTCGCACATTCGTTGGATGCCTTAGAACGTCGGCTGTCAAAAGAAAACAGGAAGGATCTCAAATCCACCGCCAGCACTCTCTCGGCCTCTGGCGAATTGCGGCCGGCCAGTGTGCTGAAAAAAGTTCCTAAAGAAATCGCATCCGTCTGCCCGCTTCCAACACGCGATCGCCTTCACCCGATGCTCCTCTTCTCTCGCGTGCTGCGTCACCTGACCGATGCGTTCGAGGAAAATGTGTGGGTACTCGACGTCGCGCAGCGTGCAACCGCCGAGAAAGCGACAGATCACGAGCGAACGGCGCTATATCGACACATCCTTGCCAAGCGGGGCAGATTCCGTCCAGCGACACTGGCAGCCATACGAGGTGCACCAGTGATCCGAGACTCCCGGGGTGACTGGATTGCTCCGAGTATGGTGCTGCTCAGGCGCACACCGGGTATCTCGGCCTTCAGTGAAGCACTGAGGTTCCCACAGCGCGAGATTGAAAACGACCCGGAGCTAACGAAGGCTCTCCGGCTTAGAGATAAACTCTCGTCTAGTGATTTGGTTGGCCTTGCCCGGTGGACCGCAGAGAACCGCACCCATGCCTCCGATCTAGAGACGCTGCTCCATGCGCACACAAAACTACTCGTCCCAAGTGTGGCCAAAGAGCTTCAGGGTATTCCTTTCATGCAGGCGTCGAAAGGAGGACTGAGCCCACCCGAAGGCCTATATATCGACAGCGTCGTAACTAGGACGTGCGTTGGTAATCTAGCTGGGTACTACGCCGGGAACCTCCCTCCAGCTTTGGCTGCAAGGTTAGGCTGCCAGAGTGCACCATTCGTTGCTGACATGCTGGCCCAACTCCAGAGCCTCGAAGAGAAAAACGAGGCCCCGAGAAATGTAGAAATCGTTTACCCCGAATTGATCGCGACGCTTAAACGGGAGAAGACCAACCCACGAACTCTCGCGGAGCGAAGCATAGCTTGGACAGACATAGGGTGGGCAAAACCAGCGGACACAGTCTTGACCGCCATGCTCTCACGACTGCCCGCCGGATCCATCCCAAGGCCGATGTCCCGAGCCGAGCGCGTACTCGCAGCGTACGAGCAACTTGGCGCAGTCCGTCAACCAAGCTCACGCCATTGGAGCGGGCTGCTCATTTGGGCCGGTAAGCGTTTTGGATCGAGTAAGACCCCAAACGTAGTGCGACAGGCACTCCGAAATGCCTACGCCCAACTGGGAGCTGAGCCTGGCACATTCCCGGCTGACGTGCCTTTGCTGCTGGACACCGTGGGCCGGTTACACGCGATCTCCGCTACGCATGCCGGACTCTTCCTGCTGAATGACGACCCGCTCGTGGCGGCGGCGCTCTCTGCGTCAGGATCAGAGCACGCATTCGCAGATGTCGTTGATCCACGTACGCATAAGTTCTACCATGCTGTTGGAGTACGCTCGCTACGATCGGTCGGCTCGTTCGTGAAATTCAGTACATCCGGCGAGAAGCATTTTGCTCGGAGCTGGCCTGATGAGTTGATTGCGCGGCTTCATTCTCCAGTTCTCGCCGACGCGATCGCGGTTTTAGTTGGGCACCGCGTTGGCAGACGTGCGGACCTCAATGCGCCGAGAGGACAGGACATCGCACGGCGATTAGCAGGAATTCGTGAATTGGTCTTCGTGGACGAGATTACTGAGCACTATCGCGTTGGAAAAACATCTATAACAATAAGCGCACGATCCCGGCGCGATCGCGAGCGTGTCTATTTTGCAGGGATTCGAGCGAAGTCTGAAGCACATTCGGTTCTCGCGGAGATTGTTTCCCGCGATTTACCCGAGGACGAGCATTACGATTGGACTGATGCAGTTTATCGACTTATGGCGGCCGAGCGCGTGTCCGAAATCGGGAGATACCTCACCTCGAAAGGAGTCCAGTGGCGCGCCCACCCCGGTGCCGGGGAAGACGACGAATCTGAACTCGATGATGTTGAAGTCGCAGTAACGGAGATGCTCGGGCCGCTCTTCAACGGTCAAATGCCGAAAAGTGTTTCGCCTTCACCCAGCGTCACGCCAACTCAGCCTGTTTCGCCCAGCTTGCAACAATCTCGGCCTACCCTTCCCAACCTCGATAGTGTAGATCCAGCGCTGGTGCCACTGACGGGGGCACTGTTGCGCGTCGGCCCCAGCAGTGGAGGGGGAGGCGGCTGGAGCGGTGGTGGCGGACAAATGCGAGACGAACTCCGGGACCGCGATATCGGAATTAGAGGCGAGGAGATAGTTCTGCGCCTCGAGCGAGTGCGACTGCGCGAAGCTGGCTTAGATGAAGCTCGCGCAATCTGGGTCGCAAAGGATAACCCTGCTGCGAATCACGATATCGTTTCCATAGACGCCGACGGCGAGACGATCTGGATTGAGGTGAAAGCGTCCTCAGGAATCGATGGACGCTTCCGATGGAGCCGGAGTGAATTCGAGTTGGCTGTGCACGCGAGGGAAAGATACATCCTCTATCGCGTCTACGGCGCTGATACGGTCCGGCCGACGGTAAAGGCATTTCGAAACCCGGTGGCAATGTTAGTTGGCGACCGACTTCGGCTCGACCTAGCTGTTCTTCAGGCGGAGATTGAACCTGCGTGAGCACACGTTTCGGATGCGGGCGGTGTGGCGTATGGCCATAATGATCTCCTAGTAGTCTGAGATCATTGTCCAAGGACATGCGTCAAGATGTGTCGCATCAATTCGGCAAGATTTATCACGATTGCGCGAAATTGCGAATGCCAGCGCCAAGCCCCAATTTTTTGGCTAACAAATGGACACGCGTGGCCGCTAAGAAGGCACGGCGTTCGCGGCAAAGATTCGGCTATTCTCCCGTAACCGCAGACCCGAACGCGTCATCCGGCGACAGCGGAGTCATATGCGCGAGGCTGTCCCTAGCCTTCTTGAGACGAAGGGTCCGGCTTTGAGTGTGCGAGTTGGCGTTATTCTTCAGTAGGTACCAGACGGCGCCGATCTGTAGGCTATAGACATCCGAAACAGTTTCGTAGTCGGTTTTAAACGGAATGTGCCTGGCGAGCAGATCCTTGTGCTCTTCGATAAGCTCCAAGCGCCGGCGCTCAATCGCTGGCAACAGTACTGCTGCTTGACCTGCCCAGACGCGCGACGGGATCACACCCTTAGTATCGTTAAGGACCAGGAGCGCTGAATGGACTTCCTCGTTGGTCCCTAATTCGCGACGTGTGCCGCTCTGCCACGATGGAGGTGTTGCCTTTTCCCACCCTTGTTCGGCCGCGTAGCATTGCAAGACTGACGCGGGAGCGAACAGGCGTTCCGGTGTTTCATCCAGCAGGCGGTTGAGCAGCGCCAGATCCCATAGGGCGATGCTGGCTGCGGTCTGGGCGATTACCTGCGCCTTCAGCGACGCGCCGAAGGTCGTGCCAGTCTGGTGATAGGCGAGCAGCAGGAGGTCAGTCTGGTTCGCGGCGCCGCCGACGTCAAGGACCTCAATCCCGATCTTCTTTGGTGGTGCCGGGCAGGCCAAGGTGCCTAAAAGCGACAGGACGAAGCGCGGCCCATCGGCCTCAGGGCGGGCGCGGCAGGCCACGGCATACGCATCCAGAAAGGCCAGCCATCGCTCGACGCCTGTCGCGTCCTGAGGGACACACCAGAATACCCGCCCGGCTAACTCTGCTCGTTCGGTCAGCGTCGTCGCTGTCACTTCCGATGCCAGCGCATTCTCGACCCAGGCCGCCTCGATCACCTGCCGAGCAGGGTTGCTACCGGTGTCCTCAATGCGGCCCATCCTCCATCCGTCAGCACCCATCACGGTAGCAAGTTCCTGTTCTAGCCCCTCGGGTGCCAGGCAGGGAATACGTAGAATGGCCGAGCGCCCGTCCACCAGCGCGTCAGTGAGCTCGGCGAGCAGCCGCGCCGGGCCCGGACATTGCCAGATCCTCATGCCTCGATAGTGGCAAGAAGCTTGGCCACAAAGGGTTCCACCTCCCAGCGGTCCGTTCCAACCGGCCTGACGAGGGAAAGCAGTTCCGCCCAGCGGACGAACGATTGCACCGACAACTCCGATGGCCCCATATCCGGCCAGAAGCTCTCGATCTCAGCTACGGTTTCACCGGGCAGTTCCTTCATCACGGACAGCCCCTTACGCGCCTCGTCGTTCAAGACCCCCAAATCAACCAGAATCGCGCGAGCCCGATCGGGGGTCAACAGGCCAGCCATGAAATGGTCGATGCGCTCCTGGAGGTGGGCTCCGGCGTCCAGATTAGCGTGAAGCTGCATGAGGAGCCCGGGGCGACCATCCGTGGCCTCTAGGATCGCTTTCCGCAGGGCCTTGCTGGGTGGCAAGTTCATATCTTCGAGCCAGATCCAGAGGTAGGGGTCGGTCCAAGGCTTAAGGACTATTAGGCTCTGCGAGTCGAGTCTGCCAAGGGAGCCATCCTTCGCCATGCTCCAGAGCAGCCCCGGACCTGCTTCAAATACGGCACGAATGAAGCTGGTAGTGGACACCCGTGCTTTGAGGTTGTCACAAAAGTGCGTAATCCACTCCGGTGCCCAAGGTCTGGTTTCCGGAATGAGTAGCACGTTGATTCCGGCTTTGGCCTTGCTTCGTAGCGAATCAAGGTCCTTTTTTGCTTGCTCTAGCGTGAGGGCGGATGTGGCCACCGTATGGGAGATCGCATGGCGGTGGGAGATCACTTCTTGCAGATCGGACAGGCCCGACATGGTGGCACCACATACAATCAGGACACCGTTTTCCGCCGTGCAAATCTGGGCTTCCTGCGTAATTGTGAGGGGACTGCGCCGCGCGTCGTGCGAGGAGGAAGGCATCGGGCCGCGGAACGTCGTGGCGTCGAACCCCGGTTTTAGCTCCCCTTCGACGGAGATTTTTGTCAGTCGGTCGTCAATTTCCGCGGCGGTCCCCATTAACTGTAGGACGTTCGGGTTGCGGAAAGTAAATTGATTGCCATCAGTCCGACGCAAAACTCCCAGGCCTACCATTTCCATGAGCAGTGCGTCGAATTCCTGGTCCGTTGTCCCGCGGAAGCCTTCGGGCCAGAGCGCACGCGCCGCCGTTCGGATATCCAGCGAAGGAATTCCTTCGGCGCTATTCATCCGCTTTTGCAGGTACTCCATGGCCAGCCAATTGGCGATCAGTTCGTAGCGAGTGTCGAGCTGCAAGGTGAGCAGGAAGTAGTGACGGATATCGTCGCGCAGAGCTGTGCTCTCGTAGATCTCAGACACAAGCTTCTCCGTGATCAGGTAGTACCCTCGACTAGGGTCGATCGCGCCGGCGTCTGCACGGTTGCGCAGTTTTTCGAGCAGCTTGCGGCAAAAGAGGTTGATGAGGTTAGGGTAATAATTGCACGCTGCGAGAATCCGCATGATGAGACTGTCGTCCGCAAAGACGTAGCCTAATGCCGAAATAGGCCCCAGTACCATCTCGAAGGCCGCCCGCGACTCGCCGTGCGCGTATAACGGACCGATCTCGACGGCGCCCAAGTGGACAAGCGGATTATTCGGGGCCAGCGTAGAGCGCAACACGTTGTGAAGGCCGACAAAAACTGACTTGAAGCGGCCGTCCGTGCGTTCCATGAGAGCCTTCAGCTGGCGGGTGACCGGGTAGTCTTCGGTCGCGTCCTCCCTCAGGAACTCGTCGGCCTCGTCCATCAATAGAAGAATTCGTCCGTCCGGATGCTTCTCAAGCCAGGTGCGGATGTCCTCGGTGACGCGGGCCACGTGTTTTTGTTCACTGGGACGGAAGTCCGGCCAGTCGATGCTCACCACGCCGAACCGGAAAAGCTCCCGCACCACGATCGTCCAGAGGGTTTCCGGGGGCGAGGATCGACCGACCCCGTGGCCCGGCAGGTCGACCCATTGCACAATGCTCGCGGCTGTAGGGTCATGAAGCAGACGTTCGATCTCCTTAAGCAGTACGGTTTTACCCAGTTGCCGTCCGCCATAAACGAACGAGGCGCCCTGGGGTGCGATAATGGCCTCGCGCTCTACTGCCCGGCCAAAAAACATCTCCGGTGGCACAGTGCCCGCCTGTTTGATCCGGTAGGGGTCGGTAATCGTGTAAGGTAGTGTCGCTGCGAACATTGCCCGCAGTCGGCCCTGGGCTTGGACCGCGAGGTGCAGTAGTAAAATCTCATCTACCACCAGCCAAGAGCGTCGCGCCTGAAGCTTCTGGCGGAGGAGCTTCTGCCGCCCCTCGCGGGACAGTTGTCCCATGAAGAGCACAATGGTGCCGTCCGTCGCGCCGCGCTGGGATGGAGTTATTTCCGTCGCCTCCAGCTCACCAGTCTTAGGATAAACACAGATGACACGATACCTTCCTTTGGCCTCGGAGCCGAATTCAGGAGCGGGGCATACACGGCGGTCGGCCAGGATCTGGACCTTTATGGTCAGGTCGAGGCGTGAGACCGTGCGCGAATTCAAGGTCACGTCTGAAGGGCCGGACAAGCGGAACCCGATCGAACTCAACAGGCGCGCGATTACCGCAGGATCATAGTTGGGGTCAGCAGCGGTCCGCTTGAGTCGCTTGACCGAGTTCCAGACCGACAGGAGGTGTACAGCATCCTGGCGCGCCGCCTCGGACAGGGAGGCGAATGGAAAGACTCCCCAGTCCTTCCCCTGTTGGATAACCGTCTCGATCTCGGGTAAATTGACCGTGCCGGTGATGCGAGAGAGGAAAGTCGCGAAGGCTGATGGTGCCTCGTCCGTTTGATCGCGCGACGGCGGCGTTTCGCCGCGCGCTACGTGGTCGATGTATTCCTCCGCGGCCAGGGCGTCCCCTCTATCGAGCAACTTGGTGATGACCGCATGGCGCGCGTCCTCCTCCGGAAGTGCGAGTTGGATAAATCGCTCTTTCACCTCGCCCATCCGAGCTGCTGAATTAGCGGCGATCCTCGCGACGATCCCGGCCAACGAAGATCGGGCCGAGTCGATGCGTCGGATTTCCTTCATGCGGCCTTCGATGTCGGTCAGAACCGACATCATCTGATCGCGGTCCGTGTCACTGATCAACCCCGAGCGAAACGCGCCTTCGAGTTTTTGCAGCGTATCGGCGTGTTGAACCTTCAAGGCGGCCCGGGCCTCGGCCAGCCGGCTCTCGAAATTCTCGATTAGGTACTGGTTGCCCTCCCGCGTGCTGTATGCCGCTTGCTCGCTCAGGCGTTCGGCGCCGTCGAAGTCACCCTCGTCCATCTTGCGCATGGCAGCGTCGACGATCCTGGCGCTACCGGCTTCGTAGCTAAGCAGTGCGTCGCGAATCGCCGACGTTTCGGTATCAGGATGGTTGGCCGCGTCCAAATGGACGCTGGGCAGAAGCAGGAGGTCGCCGTTCAGGGCCAAAAGAGGGGCGCGTTCCTCGGGAACGACTGTGATCTCCGGGTCGAAGAGCGAATATAACTTTTCCAGCTCGCGCTGGAGGCACGAGGCGGTCGTCCAGATGGCCAAATCCGATCTCTGCCGTTGGGCCATTGCGACCTCAACGAAGACGTCGCTCTTGAGCTCTTCCAGACGCTGATCCAACGCCTTAATGTTGCGATCGACGAAATCCGTTTTGGGCTGAGAGACCTGAAAGGACATCCACTGCCGGATCATGTGGACGGCCTCAACGACACGACGCTGCAACTGATCGAGAGCCTTGTAATCGATGTTGCCGTATCGATTGCCGCGCATCTTCCGGTCACACTCCTGAACCTGTGCTTCAACCTCGGCCGGATCGGCCAACTGGCTGAGCGTGTCTCGCCACTCCGCCGTCATGCTTGTGCCAGGCTCAATCATGGGCGCGAGCAACTTGTAGACTCGCGCATCCTTGTCCTTGCTGACCCACGAGTGCCAGATATTGGTTGCGGCCCGGAACGGCAGGCGCGACTTTGAGTTGGCGTCCAGCCACTTTTGCGCTTCTTCCTTCAGGGCGTCTCGGGCAGTTTCCAAGGTTTTGTCCGCTTTGCGCTGGCGGAAAGCGTCTGGTCCAAAGATGGCGCCATGCATCTGGTGGGCAGTCTGGGCCACGATCTGAGTGAGTTTGTGCAAGTGGTCCCATCCGGCGCCTAATGACAACTCCCGGTGAACAATGTCAGTGCCGCCGGTGCCGGGGGCAAGTAGTCCGGAACGCACAGTCGCGGCTACCAGAAGCAGATTGGCGGCAAGGCTATCCGTAGAGGACAGGTTGGCAAGATCCCTTTCCGGATCGAATTCCTTCACTGCCTCCTCCATGGCGCGCGCGGTCGCGCCCTGCGGGTAAGAGAGCTCGGTTCCGAGTACCAGTAGGCGGACCGCGTTGGGCAATGGGAGACCTGGCGTCGGACCCGCGGCGACCGCAAGGTTGTAGGCCAGTCCATACTCGCCCGATCCGATGAGTGCCCAGAAGCGGGAGGGAATGGGCGATGGGGCATTCGGATCTTTATCCTGATGGCGGTCTGAAAGGGCAGTCGTTGCAGACGGAGAGGAAGAAGACGCGAGCAAAGCAGGATTGGCGTCAACCCTCAGCGGCGTAGAGGCGGACTCTTCCGCCCCTAGTTTCTGATAGGCGTACTGATCGACTGGTTGCTCGGCGGGTGCAGCTATGGGTGTTCCTGAAGCGGAAATCGGAGGAGGGGTGTTCGTGGCGTCTTCCGGCGTGGTAGAACCAACCGGTTCACCGGCTCGGTACTGCTCCTCCACTGGCGATGGCAGGTCCTGCTTTGGGGACTCAAGGTGGGTTTCGAGGGCTGCTCCTTCGCTGCCCACCAACGCCGCGAATTCTACCGACCAGTCCCGGGCGGCGTCGAAGGGCTCGCCTTTGAAATTCAAGGCCGCGAACAGCGAGCCGAGGGTGTGCGTGAGACGATCATCAATGTCATTCCGTCGCCCCTCATATTCCTTGAGCACCGCCCGCATTTCCATTTTCTTTGCCAAGGGTGCCGTGGCGACACGCCGCTGAGCTTCCTCGCACGCCGTGATCGCTGCGTCAAGCTCCAGTGAGGTCTTAATGTATTCGGCTTCGTGAGGGGATACCTCATCAACACGACATCCGATATCATCGTAGAGGGCAGTTAGTTGTTGCTCGTCGGCGCCGTGAGCAAGTATCTGCCAGCGCGCGAAAATTTGCCGCACGTCACTGAGGATGGCGGCGAAGGTCTGGGCGTATTCGCCATCCTCAAAGTGATGGAATAGCTGTTGCAACTGGACTTGGAATGCCCCGATGGTCACTGGGCTGGGCAGGGGCACGTGTTCGAAGCGGCCTGTCAGGACATGCAATTCCCCGACTATGGCGGAGGAAGGCCCCTCTTGCGCCATCCTGGCCGCCAAGGCATTAAGATTCGCCACGAGGATATTCCAGTCCTCCTCGGGCGCGGCTTGCCCGGCATCGGTACTCGACAGGTCCAGTCGCCGATCATCCTGTTCCGGACAGTTCTGGACAGGATCGCTGGGGGAACCTTTCACGAGCTCATCGTCTTCCATGCCGGTGAAGGAATTCATCAAATCTTGGCACTGAAGAACGGCCCGCGCCATGAATATCGGGGTGTTCAAGGCCGAGGAAAGCGAAAAGATCGCGTTGGCGACATCATTTCGGCGATCAGGCGTGAGCAAGTCCCATTTTGCGAGGTCCTTCAACAGTAGCGGCCATATCCTTATAAAGCCAAGCAAGGATTTGTCGAAATGCTTAGGTAGCGCTCTGGTCAGGCTTGCGCAGATATCGTCAATCGGGATGCCTTCCCCCTTCAGCATCGCCGCGGAGTCCTCAGTTTCAGTATAGGCGAATGAGAACGCGTCCGGATCGTACTTGGCGATGAGGGAATGAACGATCGACGGACCAAATGCGTCGTAATAATCATTGATGGGTGCTACGGGCCGCTTGAAGTTTTCCTTCGACTCCCAGAACATCCGCAGCCGCGTGCCCTGCGATAGGAACATGTTCGAAATGAGGTCGTCGTCGCTCACAGACTTGGCCACTTTGGTGGCTCTCCTAATCTTGCGCGCCATGTCCTTACGCGTTTCCCGATTCCACAGCCCTATCAAGGCGAAAAACGGTGGGGCTTTGTTGTCCCCCGGTGGAAAGATAAGGTTTTGCGGCAGGCCCTCTAATCGATAGGAAACTGGGACGCCGGTCTTGTCGAAAATTTCCGTGCCGACGGAATCGGTAGTCATAGTCATCGATTTCCCTTTACGGTCAGGCGTGGCACCAATAGTCATAGAGGGGCCGCCCCTAGTAAATGGTAGCATTGACGCAGGTTTGCGGCCGGTGGTTTGAACCCGATACTGGTTGGTGTACGCGATGGGACAGAGAATTATGCTACTGGGACCGCGATTGCCGAACGCTAGTCACCCTTGTCAGGAAGCGAAGCTGAATCTGAGCGACATCTTTTTGACGCAGATCTGGCGGAAAATAATCTCATACAAAAAGCTAACAGCCATAGTAATACATCGTCGCTCTCGTCAGCCGGCCCCGAGAAAGCGCTCGCGTTTCACGTGGATGGCATTGTGGCTCGCGCTGGTGACTACAATTTGCGGTCGTAGTCTACGTACCACCAAGACGCCTCATTGTAATCGTGCTTTCATGCGCCTGCGGATTATCCAAATGGAGGATGCCCTGCGCTAAGCGCGATTTTCTGTTTTGGACTACATTGTGCGCATGACTGGCATCGACGCGCTTATTCTGTGCCCAATCTGCTTCGGCCCTCACGCTGAATGGCAAGGGCGCAAGGGTTTCCTGCGCCAAGTGATCGATTCTTGGACCAAACGTCATTGCCCTGTCTGCGATGGTAATGGCGAAGTGCTTGCATCGGTCGCTGCCGAGCGCATGGCGATCGACATCCCCGGTGATCCTAAGTGGACTCGACTTGCAGGACCAAATTCCAGCTAATCGCTACGCTGGTATGCAATGCGGTCTTAGCTGCCACTCCTGTACCACACCCGCGTCACCCATGCGCTCGTAGCCGTGTAGGGTCAGCTCATCGTCGCCGAAGTGGCTGAGGGTCGGCTCCCACAGTTAGCCAACTACGCTGCCGCCAAAGCAGCATACGGCCTTAAGTTGCCGGAAACCCCGACTTCCTGAAAGCGTGAGCGTCACCAGTCGCGCTGGCTGCGCCAACTGATCGGCAGCCTTATCAAACGATTGCGACAAGCCTCAATCCGACGAGCATCATAAGACCGAGTGTGAGTTGCCGCAACTGGTGCCCGGCGATTCTCCGGCTCCATCGAACGCCAAGCCATACCGCTAGTCCAATCACCGGAACCGTGAATGCATAGTTGGTCCATACCGCGGTGGTGAGATTCCCGGCCCAGGCGTGAAACAGTACGACGAGCGCGTCGCTGGCCAAGAAGAACGCCTGCAAATTGCCCTTGAATTCCTCCGGTGGCCAGCGTCGGCAGTCGCCATACAGTATGACGGGCGGTCCAGAGATGTTGTATGCGCCACCAAGTGCGCCGGCGATCAGTCCCGCCCCATACGTCCAGACCGTCGTCGCACTCAATGTTGGGGGCTTGCGCCCCAGCCAGGCATAGACGACGTATGTGCAAATCACGCCGCCAAGCACGCCTAGTGCGATACGCTGGTCCACATATTGAACAATGAGCATACCGAAAGGGATGCCAATGATCGAACCCAGAATCAGGCGCCAGACAGCGCGCCAGTTCAATGCGGCGCGATAGACGACAAGAACTGCCAACTCCAACGTAGCCGCGATAAGCGCGACAAGCGGAGCCGCCGTAGATAATCCCAGAAGCGGGGTCAGTACACCCATGGCGATCATCGCGGAGCCGAAGCCGACCATGCTCTGGGCGAGCACAGCACCAAATACGACGAACAGGATAAGTGCCAATGTCATACTAGAGTTCCAGTTCCTTCAGTCGCTCTGCATCCGACGCATCCATGCCGCCGTATTTGGCGTGCCATTTCTTGAAGCTGGCGTCGCCAAAAGTCCGCGTAACCCTCACGAAAGGCAGTGTGTCGCTCTTTCGCGCGAGACAGCGCTTGCGCAATTGTTTGCCTCTATTGCACACCTGAGGCCTCGTAACTGTAAAGATCTCTGCACAGCCATTCAGGGGCGATACGGATGCTGCTCGAAGATTCCGATGAGTTTGTTCACCAAATCCGGATTCTTGGTTTGAAAAGCCATTTTCCACCCGTGCGGCGTAGAGCTTGATAGCAGGAATATGGCTTCCGTACCGTCGACGATCCAAAAAAAAACGTCGGCCTTGTGCGGCGACGACCCCGCTTTCTTAGAATCCTCTCTGTGCAATTTCGTAACCGTTTTGCATTCTTGTATCCGCTTTCCATCTAATCCATAGATAATCACGCGCGCTTTGATTAGACTCTTGCGATAAATCTCCTGGTTGTCCTGTAATATTTTTATGAAGGCACCTTCATCGGTCTGCGTCTCTTTCTCTAGATCACCATGGTACTCAAGGTAGCTTTTCCACGTTTTCGCAAATTCATCATCCTTCTTAAGTTCGTTAAGTCCTATTCCGTAATAGGGACTCCCCCGCGAAATCGGCGCCGGCTCTTCAGTAATCAACATCTGCACTGGAATTTTACGTGTCCTGCGCGCATTACAAATAGCTTCATTCATTTCATGGTGAAGATCGGCATTGGAGAACCCACCAAAGTCGATGCAATCGACCATGATGTTCACGCTGATGGTGGCCTTCTTTATCAACTCTTTTATGTTACCCAGACACCCGGGAAATTCATCAATAAGGGTGACGGGTAATTTCTGCATTTCGGCGACAGCCGGTTCACCGCCTCCTACGGTAACGGCATGGTTGGCAGCCTTGCTGCTCTCATTGCTGGGCGAAGGTAAGAGTTTGTATATGGCTTTGGCTATAGGAGAGGCATTCCGGCGGTTGAGCTTTTGCACAATTTTGCGTTGATCATCAATTGCGAAGACATCGAAAAACCGCAATGGAGACATTTTGATGATCTCGTCGGCGGTGTTGGATATTGACAGGAATTGCGTAAACCTCTTGACAATGTCGACCTGTATGTCTGGTCCCATCGTGTCGATCTTTCTACACCTTCCAGCAAATTGTCCTTGCGTTACACCTTTGTCGAGTGCCTGCAATTCAGCCATGGTCTCAAACATTTTAGAGAGCGACTTCAGGCTAGTGCTTGCCCAGCCTATCGTTAGTATCGCGTAGAGATTCTGGTCCTCCCTCAAGGGTGCGCACTCTTTTCGCGCTGCCTTCTGCTCGGCTACCTCAAGTGGCAGCCTGCCAACTGGCCAGCGTTCAAGTGTCGGGGCAGGAGTATTAGTACCCTGCGTTTCTTCCGGTTGGTCCAACTTTGGCATTTTAGGCTCGGTACCTGTAGCCATCAGATTCTCCCCGCAACTGTAGAAAAATAATGTGTGGAAATGTATTAGAAATTTGTGCGGGATCGCTGAATTGTCTGCGGGAATGTAGAAGCGAGTTGCAGTCACAAATTCTAATGTTCGCCATCCTATTCAACTTTCGCTGCGCGCCGCACCTCGTCAAAATTCGCATAGGTGAGCACAGTAGCGCGCCGAACGTAATAACAGGAGGGGCAATGAGCGAAACGTTTCAGCCACGGAAGGAAGCATGCCATAACGATCTTGTTGCTGCACGCGCAGCGTTAGATAGATAGGAGTAAACAATGAACAACTCCATTCCACGTTCTACTCTTGGAGAAACATCCTTCACACACGCGTCCATCGGAATAAATAAAACACTTAGGGTCTTCTTGGTCTTCATCGCATTCATACTATCTCTAAATGGATGCGGCAGTGGCGGTGCCGGAACAGATGGTTCAGCCAATTCCGCCGCAACAACGCCAACCGCTACGATTGGTGGCGGGACAGACGGTTCGGCGAATCCATTTGCAACGATGCCTACGATAATTGCAGGCGTGGCCTCCAAGGGCCCCATTTCATTTGGGGCGGTGACGGCCTACAGCATCGTAGGCGGCGTGCAGGGCACGGCCTTGGCTAGGTCTGCTATTACCGATGCGTTTGGCAATTACAGCCTCAACCTCGGCGCCTATACCGGCCCCGTCTTGATTGTGGTTACTGGCGGGCAGTACAACGATGAAACAACCGGTGTCGTCACGCCTCTGACCTCGGCGCTTCGCTCGGCCATTCCAAACGCGATAGGAACACTGTCGGCGAGCGTGACGGCTTTAACCGAAGTAGCCGTGAAAAATGCCCTAACAATTGGTGGATTAACACCCGGCAACATCCAGGCCGAGAACGATGCCATCAAAAACCAGGTTGGGTTTGATCCCGTTAGAACTATACCCGCCAGCGCGACCAGCATATCTTCTGCGTCCGCAAGCAATGACGCCACGGCCTACGCGGCACTTCTCGGCACCATATCTCAGTACATTCAGAATACGTCGAAGACATTGGATAGCACAACAAGTGATTTCGCTGCTGCAGTTAAAGCGGGAGGGGGACTAGCCGGCAATTCATTGATCGTTGCAGCCGGTGACGACTTTGGCAGAAATGCCAATAACCAGACCGGTGTGACCAGCATGTCAGATTTGGTTGCACTGTCGGGCACGAGCAATTGCAGTACAAAGGGATCTTCATTTCAACCAGGACAGCGCGTCATGGCGGTACCGGGATTGGTTGGGGTGCCTGTTCGAGACGTCATAAGTCCCCTGTCTAAGAGCCTTTTTACGCAAGCTGGAGGGGTTCATGGGACTCTTGACGGAAGCGTATCTGGAACGGCAGGTTCTTGCACCGGAACTTGGTGGCAGGTAACGTGGGATGCGGTACCTCCAGACCAGATTGGGAAGCCTCATGGCTATACCGCAGAATACTTAATTTCGTTAGCAGCTTCTGAAGGCGACTTCCCTCAGCCGGCCATCCCTCAGCCAGCACTAGGAAAGCGTGGTTCTGAAAACTACAGCTCAAACAACAATATCTTTTTCCGCGCCGGACTAGCTCCGGCTTCGACTGGCGTGACCTACACCACCACTGACCCGAAGACTGGCAAGAGGTACACCGTCACTGATCCGAAAGATCCTAATTATTTAAAAGATCCTAACTATTTTGATCCGAACGCTCTGGGCAATTGCACATGGTTTGCATTTGGTCGCATGCTCGAGCTGGGAGCAGATCCTAATCAGCTCACCGCGTTGCACGGCGATGCAAGCAAATGGGCAGACGAGGCTCCGGAAGGGTGGGTACATGCCACGCCTTCCGTGGGTTCTGTTGCTCAGCGTAACGCAAGAATAGGCCCTAACGGAAAAGCTGGCCCCGGTCACGTTGCAGTCGTAGAAAGCGTGAACGACGCTGATAAACTGATAACAGTTACGGAGTCAAGTTATGATCCTGCGCTACCTGCGTGGAATTTTCTCTGGAGACGCCGCACTGTCTCGCAATCCGATTTTGATAATTTCATCTACGTACCTAAGGTAACTCAGACTCCCACAAGTGGCAGTGGGTCATCGATACCGCCAGCGAGTACGCCTGCTAGTACTGCACCTTCGCCAACCACAGCGGGAACGAGCCAAACCGCGTCGCCTACCGGAACAAGCCAAACTACGTCGGTTACGGGGACAAGCCAA
>JGI1356J14229_10001347_pt1 | contig 20444 bp, 25 predicted proteins | sample Subgrocontami58m_FD_14229 | JGI IMG/M metagenome (IMG submission 14229) | reverse complement strand
TCCCTGCCTAGGAATATGGGCTTGTTGTCGAAGCTGCCACAGACAGTCGCTGTCACTTTTGAGCCCAGGTCTATAGCCAAGATGTTAGAGTATGATTCCTTTATTTCCACTTGCCTGACGATTGTTATGTAAATCCACCAGTTCCACTTGCCTTTGCGGTTTTTCTTTTTGAAAACTTTTGATTCTCCGAATTCAAATTCTGCAGGAAAATTTTGATGAGGTTTGATTGCGACCCATATACCGCCTCTGCGTGCTTTGACAGGAATCCTGCACCAGTATTTTGAAATTTTGTTATTTATAGTTTCAATTTTCATGAAATCCTTTCGAACAGAAATAGGATAATTTTTATCTTCTTTTATGTGCTTGTAAAACCTAAGCGCCTGCTGTCTGTTTGCCGAATGCAGTTGTAGATTTTTGCAGATTGGTAGAAAATCAAGACTCTCTTTTTCCAGCTGCAACAATTCTTGGATATTTCTGAACTCATTGCTTAGCTGTTTCTCTTTTAAGTTTGTCAAATTGACAATTTTGCACTTTATGATTTTCTGCGTTTTTTGCATTCTAGCTGATTGTTATGCGGCATATAAAGTGTTTTGCCGGGCGCGCTAAACGTGAGAAGTGCCCAATTTATGGCAATTCCTTCATTGCTTGAAAGTGATGATTTTCGTGCCTAAGTTATAAGATTTAAAAGAATGCAAATGAAAGTTCAATAGCTGATCCTATGAAAAGATATATACTTACCAAAGAAGGCGAACAGTACGCTGCAGACGGCCTCCCAGAACTGAAGCTTGTCAGGATGCTGGACAAGCCCCTGCCCATACAGGCGCTGCAGAAAGCCATGAAGAATTTTTCCATAGCGCTCCAGTGGGCGAAAAAGAACGGCTGGGTGGAGATCAAAAACGGCAACGTGATTGCTGTAAAGCGCGATGTCCGCTCGGAACTGCAGGACGCGCTTGTCGCGCTGCAGGATGGCAAAACTGTGCAGGAACGCCTTCTGGAGCTGCTGGTCAAGAGAAACCTCGCAGAAGAAGAGAAAGAGACCCTTGCAAAGAGAGCCGAAAGATTCGTCGGCACAGAAGTGACATTTCTTACGGAGGAATTGATAGCAACCAAAAAATGGAAAGAAGTTACTTTCAAACCCTACAATGTAGAGGTTGCGGGAAAAATAATATATCCCGGAAGGCTGCACCCTCTCACCCAGATAATCGACAAGGTGAAAGACGTACTCGTTTCCATGGGATTTGAAGAGATGAGAGGCCCCCTGGTTGAATCGAGCTTCTACAATTTCGACCTGCTATTTATGCCGCAGGATCATCCTGGCAGGGAAGTCATGGACACGTTCTTTTTGAAGAAACCTGCAAAATCCATCCTTCCTGAAGTCCTTTCAAAAACGGTGAAGGCCGTGCATGAAAACGGCTGGACCACCGGAAGCAAGGGATGGCAGTACCAGTGGAGCAAGGACATTGCCGCATCCAACATACTACGCACGCATACGACTGCAACATCATTCAGGTACCTTTCTTCGGGAATAAAAATACCAGGGAAATATTTCTCAGTGGACAGGGTATTCAGGAATGAAACAATAGACGCAAGACACCTTCCTGAATTCTACCAGATAGAGGGATTCGTGGCCGCCGAAGGCCTTACACTAAGGAATATGCTCGGGTTTTTCAAGGAATTCTACTCGGCATTCGGCATCAACAAACTGAAATTCAAGCCTACATACAACCCCTACACAGAACCATCTGCAGAAATATTCGGCTGGCACAACGGGATGAACAAATACATAGAAATAGGAAATTCCGGCATGTTCAGGCCCGAGACGCTCCTGCCATGCGGAGTAAAGTGCCCTGTTATCGCATGGGGACTCGCGCTCGAAAGGCTGGCGATGCTCGTCTATAATCTCGAGGATATACGCTCCGTTGTAGGTCCAATGGTCGATATTGACTGGATAAGAAACTATCCGAATATCGTGGAGTTCGAGTGATATGCCAATAATCGACATGCACAAAAGTACCCTTGATTCTGTCCTTGGCAAGAAAATCCAGCTGGAAAAAGCAAGCGATGCGCTTTTCCGTTTTGGCATGGAAGTCGACAGCATTGAAGGAGATTTCTTCAAAGTCGAAGTCACGCCAGAACGCGTTGACATGATGACGCCGGAAGGCGTTGCCAGGGCTCTGCGGGCATACATGAAGATAAAAACCGGAATGCCGATCTACAAAACATACAAGTCGGATGCCGTGGTAAAGGTCGATGGCAGCGTCAAAGGGATACGCGAGTTTTCCGCATGCGCTATTGTCAAGGGGCTTAGATGGACCGACATTATGATAAAAGAAGTCATGAGCTCCCATGGAAAAATCGACCAGACATACGGCAGAAGGCGCAAGAAACTTGGCTTAGGCGTGTACCCGCTAAAAAACATACGATTCCCTGTAAGGTACTATGCCGAAGACCAGAACAGAATAAAATACATTCCTCTCGGGTTTGACAGGGAAATGACAGTAGAAGAGATAAAAAAGATGCATCCAAAAGGGGTGGAAAATGCCTACATAGCAGAAGGCTGGAAAAAATACCCGATATTCAGGGATGCGGAAAACAAAATAATGTCATGCATGCCTTTCGTCAACAGCAAAGAGATGGGACAGGTCAAAGAAGATACACAAGACGTATTCATAGAAGTAACCGGAACGCACTGGAACAGCGTTAACGACGTGCTCAATATCGTGACTACCTCCCTTGCAGAAAGAGGTGGGAAAATATACACCGTAAAAATGGTTTATGGAAACAAGTCGTACGCCACGCCAAACCTGACCCCGGTGAAGAGGAAACTGCAGGTCGATTACGTCAATAGGATATTTGGCCTGGACCTGAGCGCCAAACAGATCGCAGAACTCTTAAGGAGAATGATGTACGATGCAAATATCCTTAATTCAAATAGCATCGAAGTTTCAATACCCGCGATACGCACGGACATACTCCATGATCTTGACATAATTGACGATGTGGGACGCGCATACGGATTCGACAATCTCGTTCCTGACCCGCCGCAAGTGGCAACGATAGGAAGGCTTCACAACTACTCCAGCATCTCGGACAAGTCCAGAATGACCATGACAGGCCTCGGCTTCCTCGAAGCAATGAATTTCGTGCTCACAAGCACAACAGACCAGTTCGGTAAGATGAACTGCCAGCAGGAGGAGGGCGTCGAGATACTGAACCCGAAGGCTGCCGAGATAAACACGACAAGGAAATACCTGCTTCCGGAACTGATGAAATTCCTGTCATACAACACCAACAAGGAACTGCCGCAAAAGGTGTTCGAAGTGGGCGATACAATAAAGCTGGACAGCAGCGAAACAGGCGCGAGCTCGATAAGAAAACTGGCCTGCATTATAACAAACGACAAGATTGGCTACGAATCTATAGCGTCCGTGCTGGACGCGTACCTGCGCTCATTCAAAGTGAAATATCTCGTCAAGGCCACTGAACATCCAAGCTTCACCAGCGGCCGGTGCGGCGCTGTTTTTGTACAAGGCAAGAAAGTCGGCATCATTGGAGAAATACATCCGCAAGTTCTCAACAACTGGAATCTTATAAGGCCTGCCGTAGCATTCGAGCTCAACCTCGACGAGATATTCACGCTGAAGAAATAGCTACTTTGGCCTGAAATTTCTTATCCTGTTTTCTGCGATATCAAGCAGTTCTACTATTTCGGCCTTCGCGACTTTTTTAGAACTCTTTTTCTTTGAATACACGTCGAGCAAAAACTCTGCGAGGTTCGAGGTTTTTTGGTGCTTCCTGCCCAAATAAACCAGGGCGTTTTTCTTTGAGCCTATTTTCCCTGTTTCAATCGTGTAGATTGTGCGTACAATCACATAAAATACGTCAGCTTCTTTTTTGACGAAACGTTTTATGTTTTGTGTTTTATTCATGCCTTTCCTGATATCTCTGATAAAGACGTCCCTAACGTGCGGGACAACATCGAGAAGGGCTTGTCTTATTGTTACTTCAGGAATTTCTTTCAATACGCCAGACTTGCCGTATATAATCCGGCCGCGTTTTATTCTATACATATCCATGCCGTGAGCCTTTCTGGAGCTGTGCCATGTAATCATCCGCAGACCATTTTTCAAGCCTGTAATAAAAGTCACTGAAGGGTCCAGTTCCAACTCGTCCCGGAATTCTTTGCACATATATTTCAGCTTCTTCTGTATCTGCTTTGTGCTTTCCATCCCATCCAAAACTATGAGTAAATCAACATCATTAATCCTGGGTGAAAAATCATCTCCTGCCGCGCCGCTGTGAAGAACAACAGACATTGCATTCGGAAACTTCTCGAGAATTTTTTTCACAATTTTCGACACAAACTTCTTCTCTAGCATGTTCAACACTATTTCCGCCCTTCGGGCCGCCATTTCACCGGCTTTATGTCGCGCGCCGCCTGGTTCCTGAAGAAGTCGCACGCATGCCTTGCCGCCGTGCACTTGCATGATTTCCTGCAAACTGCGCAATGATTGCATTTCATAATAATCCTTTTTATCGCAAAAAACCGAACAGCCTTTGGCGCCATGCCTTGTCTATTGCATATGAGCGCCCGACGAGCCGCGCGGCAGTTTTTTTCACTGCATGGCTGGCCCTGGAACCCGGCTTATGGATCACTATCGGCGTACGCGCACTGATGGCCACAGGAACATTCATGTCCTCAGGTATTTCCGACAGGAGCTCTATGTCATCCAGCATGCTGACTATATCTTCCCTGCGCATCTCGTGCTTGGCTCCGGTCACGCGATTGACAACAACGCCGAGCGTCCTCGTTCCGAGCTGTTCCGCGAGCTTCACAGCTTTCAGCGCATCCGTCACGGAGGGCAGGTCGGGGTTGGTGATTATAATCATCTCGTCGGCGGCTTCTATCGATGCAAGCGCCTCGCGGCCGAGGCCAGCAGCCGCATCCAGCAAAATGATGTCAGCATTCCCCAGAAGATCAAGCAGCGCAGTCGGGAGGTCTTTTGCATCGACGCCACGGAGGTCGCGCAAGGAAATCCCGGCGGGCACCACCCTCATGCCGCTCTCGTGGTCGTATATAGCATCGCGGATATGTGCGCGACCCTTTAGAACGTCGTGCAATGTCACCGGGAACAAAGGCATGCCAAGATGAATGCCAAGGTTAGGAGTCGTCAGATTCGCATCAAGAACTATAACATCTTTCCCCATGCCCGCGAGCGCCGCGCCCAGGTTAGCGACTAAAGTGGTCTTCCCTACGCCGCCTTTTCCCGAAACGATCGCTATTATCCTTGTCATGGCAGCACCTTCAATTAATTTGGCGTTTATGGATTTAAAAGGCTATTTTCCTTTGCGAGCAACAAACAAAATAAAGTTTCCTTTAACATTCCATCTGTATTTTGGCGCGGCCGATAAATCATCCCTGAAAGATGATTTGTATATTTTGATTTTGTAATCTTTCGTAAATTTTTTGATCAGCAGCACTGCGTCAAGTGTGGAGTAGCTATTTTTGTCTTTTACTTGCCTGCCATCTTTTACTCTTTTTATGTCTGCTGCAAAATCTGCTATAAGCATGCCGTTCGGCTTCAACATCCTGTAGATCTCAGAAAATACTCTTCTCAATTTTGCTTCCGAGAACAGATGCAAGGCTCCTGTGCAGAAAACTCCGTCGAAAGACATGTCCTCAAATGGGAATTTCCTTGTCATGTCAAAGGGCTTTGACACGACTTTATGTTTCTTTTCCTCTGGAGTCGCAGATAACAAATTATTCAACGCTACCTTGTCGATATCGCTTACAATCAGTTTATCTGCCTTGTCCAGCATCTCCGGAACATACCTGCCATCGCCAGCCGCCAAATCCAGCCACGTTCCTTTAATCTCAAGATTCTTCAGAATTTTTAGAGTTATTTTGTCGCCTTTACCCCAGACAGACTCGTGCATATGGACGTGACGGGATTTGAACCCGCGACCCCTTGCTTAGAAGGCAAGTGCTTTTGATCGCAAGAACAGACTTCCTGTTCATACGTCTATCCAAGCTGAGCTACACGTCCGTGGTTTTACTATTGACATAGTTAATTTAAATGTTAGGATTAAGATGTTTATTTGCCGGGGCCAAAATAATGGACTACAAGAAAATCGACAAGAAATGGCAGAAAATCTGGGAAAAGCAGAAGCTTCATGAAACAGACGTAGATAAAAAACGCAAGAAATTCTTCACATCAATAATCATCCCTTACGTGAATGGGGATGTTCATGTCGGGCACTCCTACACATACAGCCGGACAGATGTGTATGCGAGATTCAAGAGGCTGCAGGGCTTCAACGTGCTCCTCGCGGAAGCGTTCCATGCAACAGGAGAGCCGATCGTCGGAACTATCGAGAGGCTAAAGAAAGGCGACCAGAGCCAGATATCCACATTCAAGCTCTTCGGAGCCACTGCAAGGGATATCGAGAACTTCAAGAAAAAAGGGCCGAAATTCGTGGCAGAGTTCTGGTCGAAGAAAATAGAGGAAAGCTGCAAGGCAGCCGGATTTTCCGTTGATTGGAGGCGCAAATTTACGCTTTCGATCACTCCGCAGTTCTCAAGATTCGTCGAGTGGCAGTACAATACGCTGAGAAAGAAGGGTTATGTCGTGCAGGGCACGCATCCTGTGATATGGTGCCCGAAGGACAAGAGCCCTACTGGCGACCATGACAGACTGGAAGGGGAGGGAGAGAGCCCTCAGGATTATGTGCTGCTGAAATTCAAGATTGGCGATTATTTCCTGCCTGCTGCGACTCTCAGGCCTGAAACAATATACGGCGTGACGAACATGTGGGTGAATCCATCATCAGAATACGTAGTGCTTAAAGTAGGAACTGAAAAATGGATCGTGAGCAAATACGCAGCAGAGAAACTCCAGGACCAGATAAAATATACTGAGCTGGAAAAAGAATTCGACATAAGGCAAATCATCGGGAAAAAATGCACAGAGCCCGCGGGCAACAGGGAAATACCAATATTGCCGGCGAAATTCGTGGATCCTGACAACGCAACTGGCATCGTGATGAGCGTTCCAAGCCACGCGCCCTACGACTGGATAGCCCTGAAGGAACTGATAGATAAAAATGAGCTCGAACAGTTCGGCCTGTCAAGACAGGACACGGAACCTGTGGCTGTTGTCAAGACTCCGGGACTTGGAGAACACCCCGCACTGGAAATGACAGAAAAATTAGGAATAACTTCGACAAAACAAGAGAAGGAACTGGATGATGCAACCAATTCTATATACAAGAAGGAGTTTCATCTCGGAGTCCTGAACGAAAACTGCGGGGCTTATGCAGGCATCGCAGTGAACCAAGTTAAAGAGCAGCTCATCATGGATTTCATCGAGAAAGGCATCGCTGACACGATGTGGGAACCTACGGGAAAGGTCGTCTGCCGTTGCACCACGCGATGTTATGTGAAAATACTGGAAAACCAATGGTTCATCAAGTACTCTGACGAGAAATGGAAAAACGAAGTAAGACACCATATGGCAAGGATGAAAATCTATCCTGACGAAGCAAGGAACAATTTCGAGAACACTATAGAGTGGCTGAAGGACAAGGCGTGCACGCGCAAGAGCGGCCTCGGAACGCAGCTTCCGTGGGACAAGGAATGGATAGTAGAGACGCTGAGCGACTCTACCATTTACATGGCATACTATACAATTGCGCACATCATTACCCAGAACAAAATACCTGCTGAGAAGCTCACTGACGAAGTTTTCGATTTCGTGCTCCTTGGAAAAGGCGATGCAGATACACTGGACAAATCAGCTAAAATCGACAAGAAAATACTGCTTGCCATGAGGGAGAATTTCGAGTATTTTTATCCTGTTGACATGAGGAACAGCGGGAAGGACTTGATACAGAACCACCTGACTTTCTATCTTTTCCAGCACGCTGCGATATGGCCCGAGAGCAAATGGCCGCGGGCGATGAGCATCAACGGCTATGTGAATGTCGAGGGTGAGAAGATGAGCAAGTCAAAAGGCAACATTATCCCCCTCATAAACCTGATAGAAGAATTCGGCGCTGACCTCGTGAGGATAAACATTGTCTGCTCTTCAGAGGGCATAGATGACGCTGACTGGAGAGCGGAGAACATCAAGGGCTACAGGGCGCGCCTGGATTTCATTTCCGACCTTGTGGCAGAGCTGAAAAAGGCGAAATCTGCCCAGACGCGCAATATAGAAGCATACCTGAAAAGCAAACTGAATAAAAACATAAGACAGGCAACAGAAAACTACGAATGTCTCAAATTCCGCTCGTCTGTACAGCATGCACTCTTCGAATCGACGAATGACATGAAATGGTACCTGAGAAGGGTGGGAGGAATCAGGCAGGCCAATAAGAAAGTTATTAGAGAGTCGCTGGAAAAAATCATCCAGCTCATCGCACCGATAACACCGCATTTTTCAGAAGAGCTGTGGTCGCAGCTAGGGAACAAGAATTCTGTCTTTATCTCGCAATGGCCAAAGTATGATGAGATGCTGAATTCCGGAGAAGTAGAGCTCGGGGAAAGCCTCATCAGGCAGACAATTGCAGACATAGAAGAGATACAAAAACTTGCCAAGATAGAAAATCCGAAAACAGCAAAAATATTCGTGGCAGAAAACTGGAAGTTCCGCGTTTATCAGAATGTGCTCAGGAACAAGAGCAAAAAAATCAATGAGATAACCAAAGAAATAATGAGCTCCGGCAGCTACGGGCAGGCTACTGTTGCATACATACAATCTCTATACAAGAAAATCGGGGAACTCAATCCTGTGCTCCCAAGAACACTACAGATCAGCCTGCTGAACGAAGCAAAAACATTTATGGAAGGCGAGTTGAAGCTGAAGATAGAAATCATTGACGGGGAGAAAAGCAGCGATGCGAAAGCAAAACAGGCGACGCCCCAGAAGTTCGGGATACTGCTGGAATAATCTGCATTGTTATTTTTTGTATTTTCCGACCTCGCGCATTAATTTTGTCGGGCCGCATACAAGCGGGAACTGGTTAATATCGTCCCATGAAAAATATGAACAAGTTGTACCAGCTTTAGGCCACCTATTGTACTCGACAAACTTCGTGCCGTCCGCTGTCCTGTAAGTGTCGCTGTATGTCGCCCCATACCAAACAGCAAGACCTATTGCAGCTGTTGCGGCGGCTTTTGCTAAAAATCGCTTTACCATCAAAACCAACTAAAATTTCTCCAAGCTCTGGATGAGGCCCTTGTCCTGTTCCTGCTGCTTCTTGATGCGCTCCACCATGCCATCGAAGATGAACTCCATGCGCTGTATCTTCCTTAGAAGAGCCGCATTTTCCTTCCTTATCTCGAGCAGGGCTGTCCAGAGCTGCGCTGTCCTGATGTCAGGAGCCTGCCTGTAAGCCGAGCGGTGCTTCTGGACTTTCCTTAGAATATCGTTCAGTCTGGCTTCGTCATCCGGCGACATGAACTGTTTCCAATCTTCCGTGGTCTTGAATAGCATCATTACACCCAAAATCTTTTACTAAATAGTGACAAAAATCTTTAAAAGCGTGACATTATTTTGGGGGCGTAATCTCAACGTAATTGTTCCGTCATTATTTTCAAGCTTAAGAATATTGCCGTTCTTTATTTTGCAGCGGAGCTGAGTTTGGACATGAAGAAAGGCGATTTCATACGCGTGAATTACGTCGGCAGGCTTGAGACTGGAGAGGTATTCGACCTGACAGACGAAGGCGTCGCAAAGAAGGAAGGGCTGCATAATGAAAAAATAAAATACAAGCCCGTGCCGGTGATCATAGGAGCGGGCTTCCTGATACCGGGCCTCGACAATGCCGTGCTAAGCATGAAAGTAGGCGAGAAAAAGAATGTTGAAGTCAAGCCAGAAGAGGGATTCGGCCAAAGAGACCCAAACCTAGTAAGGGTGGTGCCGAAAAAGGTCTTCGAGGACAAGGTAAATCCGAAGCCGGGAATGGTCGTTGATTTCTCAGGAATGAGGGGCAGGATCCAGAGCGTTGAAGCCGGCCGGATAAGGGTTGATTTCAACAATCCCCTGGCAGGCAAGACCCTGAAATATGAAATAGAAATAACAGAAGAGGTGCAGGAGCCTGCAGCAAAGATAAATGCCGTTCTCGAGTTCTTCGGGGCAGAGAATACGGACGTGAAACTCAACGGAAGCGAAGCTGACATCAAAATAAAACTGCCGGAACACATGAAAGAGAAGATAGGACAGCTGGTTCTTGAGCATGTAAGCGAAATAAAGAAAGTGAATTTCATCGACAGCTACGAGAAAAAATAATTCTTGCTGCTTTCCTTATTTTTTGATTACAAAAGGCTTGTGATAAAAAGTCGAATACTTGCAATGCGGGCAGAGCGACGGGACTGCGTCTTTTTTTGTTTCCCAAATATGTTCGCAACGAGTGCAGCGCAGCTTCATTTCAAGCACCTCTACTACTCCTATTACTACTCCTACTATTTAAATTTGATATTTGTAATTGAAAGAAATTACACGAAAAATCTGCTTAAACTTTAAATATCTCCAACACTATACACATAAAAGAACGGTGATACTAGATGGGCGTACTAAGCGGCAAAGATGTAGGAACTTCTCCGGCTGACGAAGAGCTGAGGAAGATACTTGAATCAAAAAGAGCGGAGATAAAGGTTATCGGCTGCGGAGGCGCCGGAGGAAACACTATTTCTCGCATGATGCAGGTGGGAATCGTCGGAGCAGAAGCGATAGCGATCAACACAGATGCGCAGGATCTTCTATACACTGACGCTGACATCAAGATACTTATAGGAAAGGAGATAACAGGCGGCCTTGGCGCGGGGGCAGACCCGCGAATAGGCGAGGAGTCGGCGAAAGAAAGCAAGAACGACATCAAAAAAATCCTGGAAAATGCAGATCTCGTTTTCGTCACATGCGGCCTCGGGGGCGGCACTGGCACGGGCTCTGCGCCGGTAGCAGCGGACATTGCAAAGAAAGCCGGGGCGCTGACAGTCGGCATCGTCACGTTGCCGTTCAGCATGGAGGGCAAAAGCAGGATGGACAACGCGCGCAGCGGGCTCGAGAAGCTGGAAAAAACAGTTGATACTCTGATTGTAATCCCCAACGACAAGCTTCTGGAGATAGTGCCAGACGTATCGCTTGCAACCGCATTCAAAGTTGCAGACGAAATACTTGTCAATGCAGTGAAGGGGATAACAGAGCTTGTAACCCGCCCGGGCCTGGTAAATCTCGATTTTGCGGATATCCGCGCGGTCATGACAAACGGCGGCATCGCAATGATAGGCATGGGAGACAGCGACAGTGAAAACCGCGCGACGGAAGCTGTGGAACGCGCGCTGAACAACCCGCTTCTTGATGTCTCAATAGACGGCGCGAAAGGGGCGCTGATAAACGTTTCCGGCGGCGTCGATATAACAATACGCGAATGCCAGAAAATAGTAGAGGCCGTAGCGACAAGACTGAGCCCGGACGCAAAAATAATATGGGGAGCCCAGATAGTCAAGGAACTCGGGGACTCGATCAGGACGATGCTGATCGTGACGGGCATAAATTCGTCGCCATTCATAAAACAGGTTTCCATGCAGAAGGAAAAGAAGAAAGAGTCGGAAAAGATATTTGGCATAGACTTCATTGAGAGGTAAATATTTGTTCCTTTAAATTATTTTTGTTTCACATGTTATTGGGATTACAATGCTGACAAAGCAAGAAATCATCCGTCATTCTCATAACACGCCAGCAAAAGACTGCCGCTTTGCCAGAAGTCTAGTGAAAAGAGCTGTTGAGACCGGAGAAGACTTAGCATTTATTTCGAGTGGCTGTTTTTAAGCATTTCCTTTCTTAATAAAAGCTATGAATATCAGAAATACTATCGAGCGCATGAGGCGCGTTCTGCTGATCGCGAACAAGCCAGACAAGGCCGAATTCAAGCAAGCGACAAAAATAACTGGCCTGGGATTCCTGATCATCGGAATGATAGGTTTCGTGATATTTTTGGCAGTCCAGCTGCTTACAGGCGGTGCAGGTTTATGATGCTCACAATAAGAACGACAACAGGCAGGGAAAACGTGGTTATAGAATCCGTGACGAGCAGGGTGAAAAGCGAGAACATAAAAGTAAAATCCATGTTCCATCCTGAGGACCTGAGAGGCTACGTGTTCATCGAAGGCGAGGCGGAAGAGGTTGAGAGCGCCATAAAGGGCATACCTCACATACGCGGCCTGATCAACCGGGAAGTGCAGATGTCTGATATTGAAAGGTTCCTTGTTCCTGAAAAGAGCGAAATAAAGCTGGAAGTAGGCGACATCGTAGAAATAATCGGCTCCCCGTTCAAGGGAGAAAAAGCTAAGATCACAAGGGTCGATGACACAAAGAACGAGATTACAGTAGAGTTCCTGGAAGCCGCGATACCAATACCTGTGACAATATCAATGAACTCTGTCAGGCTGGAAAAGAAGAAGGAATGATTAAAATGGCAAAAGAAACCGTTGATGTGCTGGTTGAAGGCGGCAAAGCGACCGCCGCGCCTCCGATAGGCCCGACTTTGTCGCAGCTGAAGGTGAATGTAGGGCAGGTTGTTGCTGAAATAAACGAAAAGACGAAGAGCTTTGCGGGCATGCAGATTCCTGTCAAGGTCATAGTTGATACAGACACAAAAAAATTCACGATCACGGTGGGAACGCCGCCTGTCTCGGCCATGATCAAGAAAGACATGAAAGTCCAGAAACTCGCATTCATAAAAGACGGGAACAAGACGCTGCCCGGCGACATCAAATTCAAATCAGTAGTGGAAATCGCCAAGAACAAGGAGATGCCTGGAGACCTGAAGGCGCGCGTGAAGCAGGTCCTTGGAACATGCCTCAGCGGCGGCGTGACGGTCGATGGCAAGAGCCCGAAAGAAGTAATAGCAGAGATAAACTCGGGCGCGGTAAAGGTCGAATAATCACACAGAACGTTTTTGATGTTTTTCCCACATTCTTACAAACCTTATTCCATCTTCTGATCTGTTTTGCACTTGCTCAAGAGATACTCCTTGATTTTTTCTATTGTTTCTTGGCTTACTTCGCCCATTAGAAGCATATTGAAATAAAGTATAAAATATAATTGATGAAAATGTGAAAAACCGGTCTTTTAATACTTTCCCGTCGAAATCACACAATCCCATGCGTTATGCACACTACAATGTTTTCTCATTGTAGGAGGGAATCTTATGGAACACGAATTTCAGAATATAGGGGACGCTATAAAGCACCTCCGGACATTTGAAAAAAGAGGGTTCAGCCAGTCGCTGGACTTGAACGTCACGCTGAAGAGCATCGACCTGAAAAGACCTGAAAACAAATTCTCCAAAGAGTTCGTCCTGCCGCACGGGCGCGGCAAAGATATCGACGTCTGCATAATTTCGGAGGCAAACGGCCTCGGGAAAAGGGAAATAGAAGATCTCGAAAAAAACAAGAAAGAGCTGAAGATATTCGTCAAGAAATACGATTTCTTTCTTTGCGAAGCCCCACTGATGCCGATAGTCGGAAAAGCTCTCGGGAAATATCTCGCGCCCAAGGGCAAGATGCCAAAACTACTGCCGCCCGGGCGGGATCCTGCAAACCTCATCGACGAAACCAAGAACTCCGTCAGGATCCGCGTGCGCGATTCGCCCAGCATCCAGCTCACGATAGGAACGGAAGCAATGACCGACGACCAGCTCAAGGAAAACACGGAAAAGGTCGTGGAAGAGATCAAAAAATCGCTGCCGGGAAAAGTACAGATAAAAAGCATCTATCTCAAATTCACCATGACGAAGCCAGTGAAAATAAAGGTGTAATCTTATGCTGAAAACAGAAAAACCGATACAAGTGCAAAAAATGAGAGAACTCACCGTCAGCTACAAAGTCATCGGCATCCTGAACATGCACAAGCTCCCGGCAAAACAGCTGCAGCAGATGAGGGAAAGCCTGCGGGGGAAAGCAATAATAAAGATGACAAAGAAATGCCTGATGAAAAAGTCCCTTGAAAGCAACCAAGCCCTGCAGGAAAAGCTTGACGGCAAAAAACTGGAGCCTGCCCTGCTGTTCAGCAACGAGAACCCGTTCAAACTATACAAGATATTGAAAGAGAGCAGGACGCCCGCGTCCGCGAAGCCCGGGGATATCGCCATAAAAGACATCATGATACCCCAAGGCCCAACGCCTTTGCCGCCTGGCCCAGCGATATCCACGCTGCAAAAAGTCGGGCTGAAGGCGAGCGTCCAGAACGGAAAGATAGCAATCATGCAGGACAAGATCGTCTGCAAAACAGGGGGAGCTGTTACAGAAGAGCTCGCGTCTGTCCTTAACCTGCTCAAAATGGAACCAATGGAAATCGGGCTGGATCTTATAGTTGCATATGAAGATGGCGTATTTTACGGGAAAGACGTCCTCGATATCGACCAGTCGCAATACATAAGCGAACTGCAGCATGCAGCGCACCAGGCAGTAAATCTCTCGCTGAACACCGGCTACATAACAAGCTTCACGGCGCCCATGGCTGTGCAGAAGGCATTCATGGAAGCCAGATCACTTGCAATGGAAACAGACGCGCTTGAAAAAGACTTCATAGATGCCGTACTTGCAAAGGCGATCAGGGAACTGAAAGCGATCGAGGCTATAACAGGCGACATTGCAAGCGAAAAAGAAACTGGCGCTGATCCTGCCAAAGAAAACCAAAATCAGCCAGATACTAATACTGAAAATATTGCTCCATAGAGCAACATATAGAATGCATCAAAGATGCATTCTCAAATAATCAATGAAGGAGGTAAAAACATGAACTACATATATTCGGCACTGCTCCTTCACTCGGCAAAGAAAGAAATAAACGAAGACAACGTGAAAAAGATCGTTGCAGCAGTTGAGCAGCCAGACGACGCAAAAGTGAAAGCGCTGGTCGCAGCTCTTGATGGCGTGAACATAGAGGAAGTCATCAGCAAGGCAGCAATGCCTGTCGCAGCCGCGCCTGTTGCAAGCGCAGCAGTCCAGCAGGAGAAGAAGGAAGACAAGCCGAGCGAGGAAGAGCAGGAAAAGAAAGCAGAAGAAGCAGCCGCAGGACTCTCGTCCCTATTCGGCTAAATTTTTTATTTTCTTTAATTTCTAATTATATATTGCGACAGCAGCGGCAACGTTCTTTGCAGGCGCTGGAACTGGAGAGAATCGGACAGAACAAAACTGACAGAAGAAACAAAGGATGCGATAGTTGTGCTGGAAGGTTTTGACAAAAATGTTGAAGCTGCTGCCAAAGAGCTTTCAGTTCTTGCTGAAAAATTCTGCGGCGCGGCGACACAAATTTTTATCATCAACAAGAACAATACTGAGATAGATCTTTGATTTACTCGACAACAGCCTTAATCCTGCGCACGCCGGCAGCAACCGCTTCCTCTTTCATTATCTTGAATTTTCCCACCTGTGCTGTATGCTGGACATGGGGGCCTGTGCATATTTCCTTCGAGAAGCTCCCCATCGTATAGACTGAAACAACTGGCGGATACTTGGCTCCGAATTCCGACTGGGCGCCTGATTTCAGCGCCTGCTCGAGCGGCATTTCTTCCCTTGTAACTACAAGTCCTTCTTTAATTTTTTTATTCACAAGATCCTCGACTTTCCTGATTTCCTTCGGCGTAAGCTTGCGCGGGAAGTTGAAATCGAATCGCAGGCGCTCCGGCGTGATGTTGGAGCCGCGCTGCTTGATGCCCTTGTCAACCGCCTGCCTCAGCGCTTGGTTCAGCAGGTGCGTGGCTGTATGATAGCGCACAGACTTCTCACTATGGTCGGCGAGACCGCTCTTGAATATGCCCTCGGTGCTTTTCCTGCTGAGTTCCTGGTGTCTTTTGTATTCTTCCTCGAAGCCTGCCACGTCAACAGAAACCCCCTTTTCGCGCGCAAGGTCCTTTGTAATTTCTATAGGGAACCCGTAGCTCTGGAAGAGAAGAAATGCATCTTTCCCTGATATAGTTTTTTCTACAGGAGTTATCTTGTTGAAGTGCGCGATGCCTGATTCTAAATTTTTTCTGAACCTGTTTTCTTCTGCATCCAGTTCTTCCAGAATGAAATTCTCATTTTTCTTTAAATCTGGATAGGCGTCCTCATAAACATCTATTACAACTCCAGCTACCTCTTTTGTAAATTTATTTTCCAGGCCCAGTTGCTTCCCGTGGCGAATCGCTCGCCTGATAAGCCTTCTAAGAATATATCCTTGTTCTACATTCGACGGGGTAACTTTTTCACTTAAAATAAAAACTGACGTACGTATATGGTCTGCAATAATTCTCATTGATTTCTGATTATCGGCATATTTTTTCTTTGATACATTTTCTATTTTTTTAATTACCGGCAAGAAAATCTCAGACAGGTAATTATCGTCGACCCCATTCAGCACTGCGATTATTCTTTCGAGCCCCCCTCCAAAATCAACGTTTTTTTGTTTTAACGGAACAAACTCTCCATCTGCTGTTTTACTGTATGCCATCAGTACGTCATTTCCTATTTCTACCCATCTCTTATCACTTGTATCAAATTTCTTTGGCGGTTTGCCAGAAGACTTCCAGAAATAAATCTCTGTACAAGGGCCACATGGGCCCGTCTGGCCGGCTGGGCCCCACCAATTATCATCCTTGCCAAGAAATGCGATTCTTTCCTTTGGTATTCCTATAGACCGCCACACTTCTGCAGATTCTTCATCTCGCGGAGCATACTCATCGCCTCCAAAACAGGATGCTGCTATTTTTTCTGCCGGCAGATTTACAATATTAGTGAAAAACTCGAATGTAAATTTTATCGCGTCTTTTTTCCAATAGTCTCCTAGAGACCAGTTTCCCAGCATTTCAATAAATGTATGGTGTGTTGTATCCCCAACTTCATCTATATCAACTGTTCTGACGCATTTTTGCACATTAGTCAATCTCTTTCCAAGGGGGTGCTTCTGCCCAAGCAGATAGGGAACAAGCGGGTGCATGCCTGCTGTGGTAAATAAAACAGTCGGGTCATTAACAGGAATAAGCGAAACGTTTGGAACTTCCTTGTGTTGCTTGCTCTTGAAAAATTCTACATATTTCTTCCTGAGTTCAGATGCCTTCATGGTAGAAACCTATGGAATGATTCTTTAAAAACGTTATACCATCTTCCTAATATCCATCGCTTCAGGCAGCAGTTTTAAACGCTGTTGTGGATGAAAATCAGGCTGACGAAGCATTTCCTTGCGCTGTCATGTTTGCCAAGAGGCAGTCTGTTGGTGTGTAGAGCACGTGCTCGCAAAGCGCGTCGAAGAGGCCCTGCTGCGTAATATTCGTGACCTCGTAATTGCCGTTAAGGTTTATGATTTCTGCCTGGGTCTCGTTGGCTGCCAGCCTGTTGACGACAAGCTGCTTTTCGCCTCCAGGCGTCGCCATGATGTCGGGCAGCTGCTCAACATAGCTGTACATCGCATCCTTGTCCTTGTAACGGAATCGCAAAAAAGTGAATTGCCCCTGTATGTATGTGTTTTCCGTTGCGGGGTCTATAGGGTCGTCGACAACATTGCCCTCAAGAGGCTTGAACTGCTCCTGGGGCTGCTGGCCAAAGATGCCTGTAGCGATGAAGGCTATCGAGGAGAGTCCAAATATCAAAATTATCGCAAGCGCCATGAGAGGCTTCTTTGTGGATTTTTTCATCTGATATCACGCAGTTAATTTTCTTGTAGAATAATTCAGATGTTGCTTCTTTTTAAAAGCGACTATTGAATTGAATGCCGAATGGGTAATATTTTCTTTGTCTAATTTCTTTATTTCACTAAATGAAAATCATTTTATCTCTTCTATTTCGTCTTTCAGGAAAGATACAACTCCGCCAGTTGTTTTTGATCCGAACGTAACGATAACCACACTATCATCAAGATTCTGGTGGGCAACGCAAAGGATATCGTCGATTTCAACATCAAGCCCTGTTTCTACCATAAAATCACAAATAGCCCCGCCAGGATTTGAACCTGGGTCGAATGCTCCAGAGGCACTCATGCTTACCGATGTGCACAATTTATTTGTTCTACACTACGGGGCTGTTTTTCTATAAAGACATAGAAAGAAACATTAAAAGCTTGAATTATTCTTCCATTTCCGACAAGAGGCGGGCGCCGCGCTGCGTGATTATGTAGCATGTCGAGCCGACTGGGCTTATTGCTGTCACGAGATTTTTCTCTATCAGGCTTTTGGCGGCCGAATCGACAACCTGGGTAAGATCCCTGCCTTCCTTTCCAGGAGCCCCGTTATTCTGGAGGAAATTCTTCAGCTCCATCTTCGTGATGAGCTGGCTTTCAGCAACCTTCTTGAGTATTTTTTCCTCGAGCTTGCTCATGTTTGCCATAGCTCTTTTTTAGGCGAGGTTGCTTTTATATTTGTCGGAGAAATCTTGCTTGGTTTAAATGTTTTTCTGTTGAAGTTACAGGAAGGTGATTCGATGCCTATAGTCGGCCTGAACTTGAAATCGGTAAGCGCGAAATTCGACGAGAAGAAGATAACGGACAGCGTAGAGATAAGCTCCACGCCGAAAATCGAGAACGTGGAGAAAAGGGATTTCAAATTCGCCGGAATGTCGGAAGCCCTGATAATCAGCTTTTCCTTCAAGACTCAATACCAGCCAGAAGTCGCGGAGATAGCATTCACAGGCGAGATCGTCTACCAGTCAGAAGACGCAAAAAAGCTCGCGAAGTCCTGGAAAGACAACAAGAAGCTTGACGAGCAGGTGACTGTTGAGTTGTTCAACGCGATTTTCCGCAGGTGCCTGACGAAGGCTGTCCAGCTTGCGGACGACCTGAGGCTGCCGCCGCCTGTCACGTTCCCGATAGTCGCGCAAAGGCAGGACGCAGAGAAAAAGAAGTAAAAAACTCTCGGTCTCTTCAACTTGCCGTTTGGTTGGGTGAGGCGAATAAATATGCTTTCTGAATTGGTGGATCCAAAAACTACTGCCGTTCTAGTCATTGACGTCCAAAATGCTTTTTGCTCCACCAAAGAACCGCTGCCCAAAGCTTTTCAATATGATACTTCGCCGATTGATGCGATGATCCCAAAACTAGAGCATTTTATTGCAGAATCCAGGGAAAGCCGTGTTAATGTCATTTGGATCAGGAGAATAGAGAATTTAAGAGATGTGCCTGAAAACCTCAGGATTAAGATGAAAGCAGAAAAGTGGATAGACAATATTTCTACTCCCGGCAAACCTTCTTTTGAATATTTATAAAATCAAGCCCAAGTCTGGGGAGAAGGAATTTGTTAAAACATTGTATGATGCATTCACGAACCCTGAGCTGCAGAAATTCTTAATTAGCTGCGGGATAAAAAATCTGGTTTTGACCGGCGTTTATACATCCCGTTGTGTTGATTCTACAATGAGATCGGCTTTTAATTTAGGCTATAATGTTATAATTCCTGAAGATTTGGTTGCTATGCCTTCCCAGTTTAAAGCACAGCACGACATGACACTCTCGATTTGCAAAACCCTGTTTGGTTATGTCCCAAAATCAGATGAAATCATTAATGCATGGCGCACTTTGAACTCGACAAAAAAGAAGTAAAGTAAAGAATATTAGCTCCGAAAACAAAGATTATAGCATGTGCGGAAAATGTTTCGGACATGGAGTGCTGGCAGCTATTTTTGCGGCAATCTTCGGCGTACTCTTCTTCAACGGCCTATGGCTGCAATTCAAATGGGCAGGCATGTGGGGCTCGAGCAGCGAGATAGGAATGCTGTTCGTGCAGTACATCGTCGCCTTCTTCTTCCTTGGAGCAGCAAAGATGGTCATGTGGAAGGGAATGGAAGCGCATAAATCTGCCGGCAAGAAAAGATAAGAATATTCTTGTTTTCTTTTTTGTGTTTTCTTTTACCTAGCTCTGCGAAGACTCCGACGGCAAATATTTTGCTTACTTTTCATATTTAAGGTTTTCATTTCTAATGCGAATCATGTTACGACAATTAAAACAGCTTGGATACGCAGCCGCAATTTCTGCGTTACTGGCAGGCTGCTCGCCTGGACTCGATTACAAAAACGCCAGAGATGAAAAACTCACGGCTATTATCTTGCATGCCACAAGCTTCGGGCCTTGGCAATGACATAGTGTGCAAGGATTGTAAGGACATACCATTTATAAATGAGAAAGTGTGCAGGGCATGGATCGACATCCCGTTCTATGGAACTACGGAAGAGCGCATGGCTTATGCTGACAGCTTTAAACCAAGAGTTAGTTATAAACCCAAGGACTGTGTCGAGCTCTTAGCGCCGCGCACACGCCAGCGGAACGCAACAGGCGGCTATGTTTTCCCTCAAGAAGCTGTAAAAAAGATTCCTTGCCCATCACATCTTCCTTAATATCCACCGCCTGAAGGCGGTGGTTTGCTGGAAGATGGGATCTCAAATGCATTGCCTTCATCTGCTGCCTAAAGGCAGCAGTTT
>JGI1356J14229_10001337_pt1 | contig 20588 bp, 9 predicted proteins | sample Subgrocontami58m_FD_14229 | JGI IMG/M metagenome (IMG submission 14229) | reverse complement strand
AGAGATTGAGTGGAGATTCTAAAGGATCCAAGGATTCTCACAAGAGTTTCATCTAAATTTATGGACTGAACAGGGAGTCGCAAAGACCCGAAAAATCTGGCAAGAGTTTCATCTAAGTTCAAAGATTGGGTCAAAGCCCGAGGGATCGTGATAAATCTGGAAACAGTCTCATCCAGGTTCAAAGATTGAGTGGAGATTCTAAAAGCAAAGAAAGTTCTGGAGGAGAGTTCAGTGAGGTCGAGGAATTGAGTGGAGGTCCTAAGAGCTGCAAGAGTCCTGGAAGTAAGAGGTGTCAAAGTAATAGGTTGAGCAGAGATGCGAAGTCCGGCAAACATTCTTGAAACCATGTCAGTCAAATCAAGGGATTGCGTCAGAGCCCGAGGGAGAGTGATAAACCGGGAGACCGTTTCATCGAGATTCAAGGCATCAGTTAGGAATCGAGGAACAGTCCGGAAAGTCAGGAAAGTCTCATCTAAATTAAAAGATTGGGGAAGGATTCTGAATGCAAAGAAAGTTCTGGAGGAGAGTTCAGTAAGGTCAAGAGATTGTGCAGAGATTCTCAATCCAAAAAGAGTCTTTGAAGTAAGGGGAGTAAGAGTCAAAGATTGAGGAGGAGTTCGCAAGGCTCCAAAAATTCTCGCAACAACATCATCTAAGTTCAGGGATTGCGTAAAAACTCGAGGGATAGTAATAAATCTTACAAAGGTTTCATCTAAATTCAGAGATTGAGTGGAGATTCTAAAGGATCCAAGAATTCTCACAAGAGTCTCGTCTAAATTCAGAGATTGAGTGGAGATTCTAAAGGATCCAAAGATGCGGGCAAGAGTTTCATCTAAGTTTATGGACTGAACAGGGAGTCGCAATGATCCAAGGATTCTCACGAGAGTTTCATCCAGGTTCAGGGCATCAGTTAGGAATCGAGGAATTGTGATAAATCGGGAGGCAGTCTCATCCAAATTCAAGGAATTTATCAGTGTTCTAGAAACAATCCGGAAAGTCAGGAAAGTTTCATCTAAGTTCAAAGATTGGGCAGAAACTCTAAATGCTCCAAGGATTCTCACAAAAGTTTCTTCCAAATTCAGAGATTGAAGAAGATTTCTGAATGTAAACAGAGTTCTAGAGTTGATATCAGTTAAATCAAGCGATTGAACAGTAATTCGCAATGATCCAAGGATTCTCACAAGAGTTTCATCTAAGTTCAAAGCATCGGTCAGAGATCTGGGAAGGGTGATAAATCTTAAAAAAGTTTCATCCAAATTCAAAGATGCAGAAGTAATTCTCAAAGCGCTCAAGGTCCTTGCTAAAGTCTCATCAAGATTCAGGGAGAGTATTAGATTCGCTGTTAGCTTGCTAACAGTAGTAACCTCGATCAAAGAGGTCAAAGTTAATCGTTGAGGAAGAGTCCTAAGTCCAAAATAAAACCTGGAGATCGTTTCATCGAGATTCAAGGCATCAGTTAGGAATCGAGGAATTGTGATAAATCGGGAGGCAGTCTCATCCAGGTTCAGGGATTGTGTCGAGATTCTAAATGCAAAGAAAGTTCTTGCAGTAAGATCAGTTAAATCAAGAGATTGCGCAGATATTCTCAATCCAAAAAGAGTCTTTGAAGTAAGGGGAGTAAGGGTGAAAGATTGTGAAGGAATTCTAAATGCTCCAAAGATTCTCGCAACAACATCGTCTAAATTCAAAGCATCAGTCAGAGATCGAGGAACAGTCCGGAAAGTCAGGAAAGTTTCATCTAAATTCAGAGATTGAGAAGTAATTCTAAACGCCCCGAGAATTCTTAAAAGAGTCTCGTCTAAATTCAGAGATTGAGTGGAGATTCTAAAGGATCCAAGGATTCTCACAAGAGTTTCATCTAAGTTTATGGACTGAACAGGGAGTCGCAAAGACCCGAAAAACCTGATAAGAGTTTCATCCATATTCAAAGCAACAGTTAATGCTCTTGGGATCGTGATGAACCGGGAGGCAGTTTCATCCAGGTTCAGGGATTGTATGGAAAGCCTCAAAGATCCGAGAATTCTCACAACCACCTCATCAAGATTCAAAGATTGAGTAGAAGTTCTAAAAGAGCTAAAAAGCCTTGCTAAAGTTTCATCAAGATTCAGGGATTGAGTGGAGATTCTAAAAGATCCGAGGATGCGGACAAGAGTTTCATCAAGATTCAAGGCATCAGTTAATGCTCTTGGGATTGTGATAAACCTGGAAACAGTCTCGTCTAGGTTAAGGGATTGTGTAAGAGTTCTGGGAACGGTAATAAATCTGGAAACAGTCTCATCTAAATTAAAAGATTGGGGAAGGATTCTAAAAGCAAAGAAAGTCTTTGCAGCAAGGTCAGTAAGGTCCAGCGATTGCGCAGAGATTCTCAATCCAAAAAGAGTCTTTGAAGTAAGGGGAGTAAGAGTCAAAGATTGAGGAGGAGTTCGCAAGGCTCCAAAAATTCTCGCAACAACATCATCTAAGTTCAAAGCATCAGTCAATGCTCGGGGAATAGTAATGAAACGTATAAGAACATCACTCAAATCAAAAAATTGAATCAAGCCCTTGAATAAATAGCCCGCCCTCGTCGTCAAATCCTTAGACACGATAGAAACAAGAGATCCTCTCTGCAGCCCGCCTACCCTCGTATTCGAAGAATTCAAAATCATAGATTGCATAACATTCACATTAGTCCCGCTAACAGCTACATTAATCGTAATATTTCTAGAGTCAGTCGTATTAGCATTCTCTGCATTATCGTAAGCAGTTACATTATACCAGTAAAGTCCGTTTGCCAGATTGGTGAAATTATAAGAAACCGTAAAATTCCTCGCTCTCAAGGTGGAAAAAAAGTCAGCCTCCCCCATAACAAAGAGAGTATCTCCGTAAGTATCCATCGTAATGCCTTCCGGAGTAGTCATATGATCAACACTAAGGTTAGGAAGAATATGGGTCCCATTCAAATACACATTTGCAATCGCTTGAGACTGCTGGCTAAGAACATAAAGGCTGTCAGTATGCTGATCATAATAAATATCTGCAAGATCAGTCAGATTAGCTCCAAAGCTCCCATTAAAGACTTGGGTTGCATTAAAAAGCTGTGTAACTGTAGCAGGATTTGTCGAGATATTTACCTGATACACTTGCTCAGGGCCAAACTCCCTGACAACATAATAAAGGTCTCGTTTCTGATCATAGGTCACGCCTTCCAAGCCATTATTTGCTAAATTCCCTAACTGGAGATCATAAGTTATTCCATTACCCGAAGAAAGCGTCGAGGTAGAATCATCAATCCAGATATGAGAGATATTTGCCCTTCTTTCTTCAGTAATAGCAAACCGATGAGTAGACCCCGTGCTATTCACGTACGCAATTCCCTCAGTATCTTCATATCCACTTAAAGTAATGGTTCTCAATAAAGTCCCGGAAAGATTGATCTCATAAATTGCCTCGCCTCCGATAAGATTCTTAACAACAAACAAGGTATTATTCACAGGATTATAAGCAATTCCAGAACTGTCAGTCGTTAAAGCAAGATTTGAATTATTAATAACCCTCGCATAGCTTGATAAAGGAGAAACAGAATGGTTAAAAAGAGAAACATTTCTATAAAGAGAAAACGTTGCATTAAAAAGCCAAAAAGTCACGTTCTTCAGATAAGATTCGGCAATATCCGCATACACCCACGTCGCATTCCTTGTTACCGTAGTATTATACACATCACTCAAAGAGTTATAGACAATCAAAGGCTTCACCGTGTCAATCACAAAAACCCGCACAACACTCTGATTCAGGTTTCCTGCAGTATCCTTGCAGAAGAACCTTGCAGTATATCCATCATCAGCAATCGAGCTGTTGGTGAAATTAAAATTAATATTGTTGTTATTTTGCATCGTAACATTGGTAGTTCCTGCATTAAGCGTAAAGTTGCATGCGCTTCCTGCTTCATCCAGCGTTACATTAAAAGTAACAGATGACGTTGAAGAATTTGTAAGCGGAGAGTTAACCGTAATAACAGGAGGAGTGCTATCGCCAGCAACAGATACAGTGCTGATATTAACAGTCCGTGTCTCGCTCCAGTTAAGATTTCCAGCAGTATCTTTAGCAAACGCCAGGTACGTATAGCTCCCATTGGTCAAGCCACTCGTTGCATTCTTGCTCTGATTCACATACAAATACCATTGAGTAGCGTTGTACTTATAGAGATTCGTAAAATAATGCTGATTTATCTCTGCATCGCTCAAAGACCTGTTATAAAACCTAAAATTATCAATACTCCCATTTAAATCGTCACTCCCAAAACTTGATTCACAAGCTGAATCTGAATCTATACCCAATAAGATAGCGCAAGTAGTTGAACTCGACAAAGCTCCAGTTACATTAGTCCAATTCTCAATTCCATTGACAAAAAGCGAGGCAGTAGTTCCATTATATCTTACTACATAATGATTCCATACTCCTGTTACAACATTATAGCCGCTATCTAAAAGAGCATTATTATGGGAAATATCAAGCCTCCCCGTAGAGTCTCGAACACCAAGAAGCATAAGAATAGTATTCCCCGCATTTGAGTTTCTACTCCAGATCATCCCAAACTCATCACTATAGCTTCTGAAGTAAGCCCATGCTTCTAAGGTATACAAACTTGGTTGTGGAGGCAAGGTACTGCCTCCAACAGCAATGTAGTTATTAGTATTAACAAAATCAAATGCTCCCCCGTATTTACCAAAAGTCGCATTCCATACAATACCTCCGTTAACAGTCCCATTATTGCCGTATTTGCTCTGGTCTGCAATTCTCGTTTCGTTTTCTCCCAATGCAGAAAGATTCTCAAAATTTAACATAGCAAAAAGGGAATCGTTGTAAAGAGTGTAGTTGGTTTGATTCCAGTTGAATTTCATCTCATCCAAAGCCCCTTCAACAACAGAGATATTAATCTCAACCGAAGTATTCCCGGTTGTAGTCCCATTTGCAAGCGTTGGGTTTGTAAAGTTTATTAGTGGAAATATTGTATCTTTATTAAAGGTGATACCTGCCGTATCATTCCTATTTCCAGCAGTATCATTGCAGTAAGCTTGAACCGTATAAGAGCCGTCAGCAATTGAAGCGTTAGTTGCATTAAAGTTAATGTTGCCATGGTTTTGCATGCTGTAATTTGTCGTTCCGCTGTTTAGAGTGTAAAGGCAAGTGCCTGCTTCATTCAATGAGAAGTTAAATTGAATGCTCGTTGTTGTATAAGTGGTATTTGCAGGCAAGTTAATAGTAACAACAGGAGGTGTGGTATCGGCTACTGCAGTATTCACGTTCACCGTAAAGTTAGCAGCTCCAAAAACATTGCTCAAATTGTCTGAAGCAAAACAATTCCACTTAAAACTTCCATTAGTCAAATTAATATCAAAGGTCGTGCTATTCCTCAATCCCGTAGCATTTATTGTCTGGTTGAGCAAAAGAGATTCTGTCGTAACAGATGCATTCGTGAAATTTACAATAAGCCGAGGTGCTGCTGGATTCTCACCATCATAAGCCTCTGTTTCCCTTAATCCAGTCCCGTTAATAAGAATAACAATACTATTTCCGCTAACCCATCCACTGCGATTCACAACCTCTTGGATCACAAGAGTGATGTTAGGGCTTAAAAGTTTCGCGTCAACTGCTGATGCAGGCAACTCAATCCATGCAGTAACATTGCCTGTTCTCGGCCTGCTGGAAAGATTAGAAGTGCCTGTAGAAAGTGTCCCCCCACTATCTGCATTTTCTGCAAAAATCGTCAAATTCGTGCTATTAGACCATTGGACATCAACTTCAAATTCAATATGGGCATCCCAAACATTCGCTCCAGCAGGAATCTGGACACTGGGAAAGCGGGCAGCAATCCACTGAAATCCTCCTGTACTCAAGCAGACTCCTGGATCCTGTGTTAATTCCAAATCAGTGCTTGTTATCGAAACAGCTCCTGTTGAGATGCATTCCTCAGCATCATCTGCACTTGCCGCTACTCTGGTATCAACCGCTCCATTTCCTGTAATGGTTTGAGATCCATTTAAAAAAAGGCTTATATTGAAAATCCCACTGCCATCTGTAGCAGAGCAATTAAATGTAACATTAGAGTAAGTAAGATTTGCTCCATTTGCAGGAGAATTCAAAGTTACAACAGGTAAAGTATCAATCTTTAAACTAAAGTTAGAATTTCCCCAATCAAGCTGGCTTGCATTATCAGAGGTAAGGCAATTCCAGATATAATTTCCATCACTTAAATTAATATCAAAAGTTGTTGAATTTCTCGTGCCGTTTATAGCAATAGTTTTATTAGCATGCCATCCAGTTGTCCAATTTCCATATAAAGTAATGTTTACAAGATTACTATCATCAGTTGCAGAACAATTAAATGTAACATTAGAATAGGTAAGATTTGCTCCATTTGCAGGAGAATTCAAAGTCGCTACAGGAACCGAATCTCCTGCAGCTGCCTTAAAGGTAGCTATCGTAGCATACATCTGATCGCCAGTATCTCCTGCACACGAATAAGTTGTATTTTGAGTTCCTGTTACCGAGAGGGTTTTTGTTGCCACTGTCAAACCTGTGCCCGCGTCAACAAAAGCTGTCGGACTAAAACCATTTGTCCATGCTCTAGAGCCGTCGCAACTCGTCGCAGTGTCTATGGAAACCATAGCCACTGCCAATTCATCTGCTTGAGATGTTACTCCTGTTGTCCCTGTGCTCAAAGAAGTTACAACAGTATTTCCTGTAGAAGACGTCTCATTTTCAGCCGAAACATCTATCACTCCACTAGATAATAAACCAGAATATTCAGCTACCCAGCAAGCAACTCCAGCTGGGCTTTGGGTACTTTGCCTCCATTGTATCGCAGTCTCTCCACCTGTTGATATTTTATATGCTAGTGCCCCTGAAGTGCTTGTCGCTGAAGTTGTGTTAATCAGGGTAAATCCAGAGGGGACCGTATAGGTACCTGCGTTTTTATCGCTCGCAACAGCGGTTACTAAAAGGTTATTTGCAGTAGCAGCTGACCCAAGAGTGCAATTCACAGCAGTCTGTGCGCCTGTTGCCGTTCCAGTCACATTTTGCACTAAAGCTATAGGATCAATAATATGATCAAATTCAAGATAAGCATCAGCGCGATGATCAAGATTCCTAACCCTTAAATCAAAAGTATCTTGATATGTTGTTAAATTCTTAAGATAAATAGTATAATATTTTTCCTCTGTAATCACAGGAAATTCAGCTATTTTCTGAAGCGCATTCCAAGGATAGACCTCAACGATCGTATTCAGCCCCCGTATATTTCTTGCGTAAATGGTAATGTCATTTTGAGGCCCAAGTTTCTTGTTAAATTTAACTCTTACAGATTCGTTATGATATATCTTATTGCTCCAAACGTTGTCCAATGCACGAACTTCTAGATAAATATTTTCTGCAAATCCCTGGCCAAGATGTTCCGCCTCAATAATTTCAAATGCTGCACTCCCCTTGCCTTGAATAGAAGTATTCCCTGTAAAAGTTCTTTCGCTATCGTAAGAATAATTTCTCCTATCCCGCGAAGGAAGGTTATCAGAAAAAATATCGATATTGCTAATGAAAAGAATAGCAACGAAAATAACAAAGCTCCCTGCCAGTAAAATAATCTTTATTTTGTTTCCCATCATCCTTTCCTCCCTTTCTTCGAAGATGCTTGCTCCCTTTCCTCTTGCTCCTGCAAAGCCCGAATAGCAACCTCAACAATATGAGAGCGATTGCGATACTTTACTTTCTTCAATAAATGCTCAAGAATCTCCACACTCTCTTTATCTAAAGTAAAACTCAGCCTTTCTTTCATGTGGTTTTCTCCAGATTTCTCAAAAAATACTTCAGAGTAAGATACATTTCCTTTTCCATCTCTTTCATGCCTCTTTTCTCCAAAAATGATCTAAAATAAAGCTCATCCTCTCTTTCATGCCTCTTCTCCCTCAAAACCTATTTTAAGGAGGCGAACCCCCTTTAAAAGTATTACCGAATAATACAAAGTATTACTAAATAATACTATTTAAATCTTCTCTGTAAAAAAAAGAGAAGATTAACCAATCTCCGAATCCCCCGAATTAGAGAGAAGAGGTACTGCAATTCATCGAATATTTTTTCTTCAGGAAAAGTGAAAGGTATTTGCTTTTGAGCAAGACTTCAGTCCCGCCTACGAATCTCCCCCAAGGCAAGATCCTAAGGTATCTACCCTAAGATAAAAAAAATACTTATCACAAAATCGATGGGTCACCGTGCCTTAAAACCTCAGAAACCTTTGGTTTCTGATGGTCATCAAAAATTTGTGATTTTTGAGAGGCGCGGTTTGTCATAAGCCCTCGATTTTGGGGACTTCAGAACTAAAAGTTCTGACAGCTCTCAAAATTCTTTGAATTTTGAAGTGTTCAGAATTGAAAACAAGATTAGCTACTACCGCAGACTAAAGTCTGCGGTTTTCAATTCTGACATCACAGATAAAGCGTGCATTTCACAATTAAAGGCCTAAAACTCTTTTTTGAGTTGTCTCCTCGCCCATTTTTTCCTGGCAGAATATCGCTCTTTCATCTTTACTTTCAGAAGAATTCTATAGGCCCTTCTGCGATAAATCAAGTAAGATAGTAAGAAAACACTGACAATAATAATTCCAATAAAGACAGTAAGTGCATTCTCTTCCAGAGAGTCAATTACCATGCCGGTCAGTCTGCTTTTTCTCTCCTCCACAACCGCAATCAAAGCAGAAGCCGACGTAACTGTGCCCTGATACCTCGCCTCTGCAGCTAAAACATACTTCCCCGGCTGAACCGACGATGGAATGCGAAGGTCTTTGAGCAAGGCAGTTCTTGTATCAACCGCAACCGTGTCAGACTCTTCAAAAATAACATGGTCGGATAAATCCTTGAAAACATAAGTCAAAACCACATCAACAGCACCGGTGTCTTTCAGATTGAAGATCTCAGTCTTCACGGTAATAAGCGAGCCAGCTAAAATCTCTTTATATTTTTCAGGAACCTCGAGGACAACATCAAACAATTTTTCAGCAGTTTCAACATGAATAACAATCGGAATTTCTTTTTGAATCCCTCCGGCTTTGAGAATAATTGCTGACGCATAAACTCCTGATTTTTCAGGTGCAGTTACAATAAGTTCTACCTCTGAACTTTCCCCAGGCCCGAGTAAAAATTTTTTATTATTAATGGTGATAAAAGATTTTAAGCTGCTGAGTTGAACATCAAACTCCAATTTCTCTGTCCCATTATTATATATTTTAAAAAATGTTCTGCGGGTCTGATCCGGTTTCAGCGCCAGAGTAATCTCTTTCTTGTCAATATAAAAGCTCTTAATCTTCTTCAATGGAGCAGCTCCGCCTCCGCCACCGACCCCTCCGCCGCCAGAAGCAGGCGCACTAGGAACCTCCCCTCCACCAAAGCCGGGAATTCTAAAGAAGATCCTGAAAAAATCAAAAATATTCCTGAAGAAAAAAGTCGTTCTGCCAGGAAGAGCATCCAGATGCAGAGATTGGGTTAATGTTCTAGGAAGAAAGACAAATCGAGTAAAAGTCTCGTCCAAATTAAGAGGTTGAGGGAAAATTCTAAAAGCAAAGAGAGTTTTGGAAGTAAGAGGCGTCAAAGTAAGAGATTGGGCAGAGATACGAAATCCGGAAAATATTCTTGAAACCAAGTCAGTCAGGTCAAGAGATTGCGCAAGAGTTCTTGGGATCGTGATAAATCGTACAAAAGTCTCATCTAAGTTCAGGGCATTAATCAGTGCTCGAGGGATAGTAATAAACCTTACAAACGTCTCATCAAGGTTAAGGGATTGGAAAGGAGTTCTCAATGCGCCAAGAATTCTCACAAGAGTTTCATCTAAATTCAAGGATTGAATGGAGAGTCTTAAAGATCCAAGAATTCTCGCAGCTGCTTCATCAAGGTTCAGGGATTGGAAAGGAAGTCGTAAAGCTCCTACGATTCGTATAGCAGTTTCGTCGAGGTTTAAGGGTTGGGAAAGAGATCGGGGAATAGTCACAAATTTAACAAGAATTTCATCGAGGTTCAAGGGCTGAGAAGGAACTCTAAAGGCTCCAAGAATTCTCACAAGAGTTTCATCGAGGTTCAGCGATTGAGCAGAAACTTTTATCCCAGAAAAGAAACGGGAAGAAATTTGGGAGAATATAAGTTTTTGGTTGATTCCTCTTAAAAAAACTCCAAATTCTCCTGCGATATTCCTCGCAAATAAGCTAAAAATATTCCCCCGGGTAAAATCTGATTTTTGATTCTGAAGAGTGCTTGCCGACACTCTCTGAGAAAGATTAATGAGCGTAGACAGGTTAAAAGTAAAGACGAGATTTCTATTGGTAGTCATGTTCCATGATGAGGCGAGGTTTGTTCCGAAAGGAGAAGTTGCATTAAAAGTATAATTTGACCTATAAAGCGTTGCTGTAATATTTCTCCTGTACTCAGCGAGAAATTGCCTTTCGATTAATCCTGTTGCATTCGTAAGGTTGCTAAACAAAATTGTGCCGTTTCTATCTATTGCAGAAATGTTCACTCCTGAAGCAAGAGACCCGTTGGTATAACTCGCATTTGCCTCAAGCCACCATGCATAATGAAAGAAGGAGTTGCTCCCATTAAAAGCAAAATTACTGTTTCTAAAAGTAGTGTTAATAAAAGTGGCATTGCTTCCATTGTTGGTAAAGATAATTTCATAATCGCTCCCACTGCTACTGTCTGCTCCGATGAAGGAATCATATATCCATGCTGTTGCATTCCCTCCTGAAAAATAAAGAATAGGATCATTATCGCTGTCACTGCCTGTTGTAGTAAGATTTGTATTTTTCAAGACGATATTCATCCCATTTGCTATGTCCATATACACTACAGTATTAGCGCTCGCAGTCTCAAGGATTTTTGCATTTTGCAGAGTAAAGTTATTTGCCCTCGCACTGACATTAATTCCCATCACAGGAAGTGATGTGCCAAAAGTAATGCTATTTAAATTCCCATCAAGAGTAATATTTTGGGCAGTAATAACCATGCATCCTCCATCATTGCTCACATTCAAAATGAGATAATAAAGAGTGTTGGAAACATTTAGGGTTTCGCAGGCAGTGATGTTTACTCCTGGCTCTAAAATAAAGTTCACCTGAGTATTATTAGAGAACGTAAGGTTAATGCTTCGGTTATTGGCAAAATAATACGATCCATTATGAGCCTGGATCGTGTAATTATTCTGTTCCGCAATAAAAGATGAGTTTCTCCAATAGCTTAATACAATTTGCCGTGCAGTATTCCCAGCAGAATTAGTAAGATTGCTAAAAATAACAGCTCCTGAAACATTCCATGCAGTGACGTTTGCATTATGGATATTGTTTCCTCTTGTCTCCTTCACATTCACATCAACATACCAATGAAAGTTTACCGTCGCATTTGAAGTCGCATTAGCGATAAAGAGGTTGTTGTTAGCAAGAGTTACATTGGTAAAATTATAGGTTCCTTGTGTTTCTTTGGTGAACTGAGTGTCATTCGTTCCAATCGAGGAAGCATTAACAAACGTATCAAAGAAAAGATTCGTGCCAGAAGTGCTTCTGATAGTAATCCCTTCAGCACCTGCTCCAATAGTTGTAATCCTATTATTCCTAAAGGTATTATTGGTTCCATCCATAGTAATCCCATCTCCAGTGCTGTTGATGAAAATGATATTCCTAGAAATATTCGCATCAGAGCCAGCAGAAGAAAAAATACCAATAGCCGAACTGCCGTAAGCAGTAATGTTATTATAATACATAGTTGTGTTGAGGCTATCGGTAACAACGCCATGCGCTCCAAAGCCTGTTGTAGTGATATTATTCAGCATAATGGTAACATTGTCGCTTCCTGTAACAAAAATCCCTCTTGATCCTAAAATCCCCGTATTCCCTGTCCAGATTTGATTCTTGCTTATAGTGACATTGGAGCTTGTAGTGATCCTGATAGCATCGGGATTAGTTGCTCCTGTATTGTTTAAGGAGTTATTCCTGGCAGTCCCATTCTTGGCATTAAGAAAATAAATTCCATACTTATTATTCCCTGTATTGTTTGTCGCATTGATATACATCCCTGTAATAACACTATCATTCGCTCCTGCAACCTGAACTCCATAACTACCACTTACAGAACCATAGAGAACGCTAAATCCATTTCCCACGAGAGTGATATTATTTGCAGTAATGGTAAAGCAGGTTCCTGAAGTTGAAACATCTTGAGTGAGCGTATACGTAGAATCCGCTGTGCCAAGGCTCCCGCAAGCAGACACATCAGGATCAAGAAAGGCAGAAAACCCTGCAGTATTGACAGAAAAATTGAAAAAATTAGCCTGATATTTCGGAGCTTCAAAAGTCAATCGAATTGCAAAAGGATTCGCAGTATTGATAGAAGCTGGAAGAGCTGTAAAATTACTGAATCTTCTTCTCGTAAATTGAATAATCTCCTCTGCAGAAGCAGTCTCATTATCACTGATATTAAGGTACGTATAATTAAAGAAGGTAAAGGTATTTGAGAAATTCAGGGTAGAATTTCTGATAGTTGTATTAAAGAAAGAGGAATTCAAGGAGGGCAGCGAGATCACAGGTTTAATATTCCTCTGATTCTCAATTTCAAAAACAATCTCGCAGGTTTTCCATCCATCGTCGATATCATCAGGTTTCCATGCACAGGAAACAGAGTGTAATGCAGAGACAATAATGTTAGAAAAGTTTGCATATTTATATCCGTAATACTTTACTTCACCATTGTTAGGAATAGAAGGAATAGAAGGCATCGTGGACGCCTGCTGGGACTGCGCAAAGAAGATAAAGAGAGATAGGAAGAAAAATCCTAAGACGATCAAGATCCACATTGCTTTCCCTAGCCGATTCATGTTCCAGCCATTCATAATACGCCTCTCCTGCTTTTACTTTTTTTTCTAGGAACATTCCAGTAAGGAGATTTGCACTTAGGGCAGACAATAGGCTCGTGGGCAGCATTGGCTCGGGAAACCCAGGCATGAGAGCAGCGCTCGCAGGAGTATCCATCAATTTTGATCTTCGCCATCTTTTTTCAAGAAAGGAAACATCGAGCCATATATAAAGATTACTAATAGTAATATACTAATAGTAGGAAGAACCGCTCATACCCTAAATGCAGGGAGAATTTCATAAAAAGTATGCATAAAGTTAGCTAACAATTTTCCTTCTCAATTCCAAAGGTAAAGATGATATCCAAGCAAGTTAATTTCATAATTTCCTTATCAAAGAACAAGGCAATATAAATTGCATACAAAAATTTATATACCTCCTTGCCCTCTTTAAATTCTAGAAAAAGGTTAAAAATGAAAAATCAAGAAAAAACACTCGTAGATATGCTCCACAATATCAAAAGAGGAGTCTATACAGCTATCACCCTCGTAGGACTAACAGCATTTCCCCCATATGTACCAGCGCAAGCAGGAACAATAACAGAAACAGAGACTTTTAACGACGGCTCCCTGGACAAATCTTCCATAGCAGAGCACCCAGCAAAATGGAGTGTAAAAAATCAGCAGCTGGAAGCTCAAGATTTTGATGAAACTTGGGGTGATGGAAAAAAATCTGGGTCTACTCATGATTCAATTAATGACAAGCTATACCCATTTACTAAAGAATCAAGCATGAGCCTCGAGGTAACCATAAACGCATCAGCATGGGGATCTGATGCTGATAGAAGAGGGATAGTAATTGCTGCAGACCCTATTGGAGGAACATACTACGCAGTCAGCATCAATGCTCACCCCAATATAGCGCCTCAAATTTGGATAGAGAAGCAGTCTCCCGGACTTAATCACACCTATGTAACTACAACAACCGATCTTCTCAATCGTGGAGGTCCAAACACAATCAAAGTCACGTACACGGCGGCAGAAAAATATAGTATTTTTCTCAATGGCAAAGAATTCACAACAATAATAACAGACCCTGATACAGGATTAACTGCTGATAAAGTCGACGAACTGCCGCTTTTAGAAGGATATATCGGATTTCATTTATGGGACAGTATGGGGGCTAATGATCCTGCCTTCTCTTCAACAACTTCCTTTGACGATCTTACAGTAGCATACAATAGTGGAAGCGGGGTAGGGGGAGGCGGACAGGTAGTAGAAAAAGGAATAGGCGCCAGGCTCCAAACACATATTCCAGAACTCTTTTTGCGAGGAGACAGCAACATGGACAAGAATGTAAACATCACAGATGCCCTTTACACATTAAGCTATCTTTTCAAAGGAGCCAGAAATCCTGAAGGAGAATGCTACGATGCAATGGATGCAAATGATGACAGCCGAGTGGATATCTCAGATCCTATAAGAACATTATTCCATCTTTTCGTCGGAGGTGAGCGATACGTAATTCCTCCCCCAAATATTGGTGGAGTAGGCATGGATCTCACACATGATGCATTGTCGTGTAATAATCATTTCTAAAAAGGAAATATACTGTGTCAAAAACTCAGGGTTAAAACCCTGAGCGTGTTTGAGTTTTTGATCATGTCAGAATTGCAAAATTCTGACCACTCTCAGAAACATAAAGTTTCTGAAGCTATCAAAAATGCTTTTTCTTACTGCAGGTTAAAACCACGCAGGGTGCGAAAAATGTATTTTTAAAGTCTCAACTGGAAGTATTCATCTCATTTTAATTTTAATGCATTACGTCTGAATCATAGAGCTTATAGGCAATATACCTAAAGCAGGACTTATCTCCCCCGCGTTAGAAATCTATATTTTCCGGCAACAATCAGAAATAATGTTTGTATTTCTAATAAGCATAAAGCTTCCATGTTTTAGTGCCATGAAAAAATAAAGAACGTATAAAAAAGAAAGATCACTCCACAAAGATGGTCCAATTAACAGTAAGTTGGTCCGATGACTGCAAAGTTACCAAAGTAAAGCTGTTCGCTGCAAAAGGCGAATCTGATGCGTTCTGCAGTCTTGTTACATTAACAAGTCGATTAGCGCAGGTTGAAGTGAAAGTACTGGAGATAGTCCAGTTCCCGCTCTTAAAGCTATTGAGGATCGTATATGCCCCTGAAGCATTTTCTAATCCGCATCCTGCTTCATACGCTGGGAAAGTATCCGCATCTTCATCTACAGTCACTGTTCCGCATCCAACAGCAGCATTTCCTTGAGTAGCATTACATAGGGAGATCTCTCGTACAAAATTTCCTCCGCCTCCAAGAAGATCACGAGTCATATTCTGACCATTCCTGTAAAAGACATTATGGCTGCACTCTAAAAGTTTATCTCCATCATATCCATTCCCATTCCAGGTATTTTTGTAAATGCAGACATTCGATCCATAACGAATAAGTGACGTAGAAGAATCCGATCCATCAGAAGTTCCGCCAGAAATCAACATCGAAAATCCAAATACTGCTAAACCCAAAACACTCATTACCATCAGCATTCCAAAGCCAAGAAATAATTTTCTGTTATGCATTGTCATCACCATTTTTTATATCCTATAGAAAAGTCACCCCTTTATAAATCTTTCTATTCTTGCTCCGACGATAAAAAAAATGGAGTGCAAAAAATGAGAAAAGTTGTCCAATAAATTCGGGATACAAATGAAAAAATTTCTAAATCCAATCATCTCTCCTTCTTCATTTCCCTCTCCACTTCCTTCAAAAAAACAATATCTTTTACGCCTCGGTCAGGCCTCAGCCTTGTAAGCCGGGGAAAACGTAAAGCATACCCTGAAGCATACGTCGGGCTTCTCTGAATATTCTGATAAACAACAGTTACAACAACCTGCGGCTTCACAGTAACCTCTCGCCCATGTTCTCCAATAATAAAAGGTTTCAGAATGCGGGTCATCTCCTGAAAACTCAATCCCTCCTCCTCTTTCTCCTTCAATCCCGTCGACACTTTCCCGATTTCCAAAAACTTCCCTTCATGCTGGCATGCAACGCGATAGCTTGAAAGCCAGCCCGCTCTCTTTCCAGTCCCATACTCAGCGCCAATAACAACAAGGTCAAACTCATTATCCTCGGGCTTCAGCTTCAGCATATTTCCAACTCTCGCCCCAGGCCTATAAGGTGCATCCAGTTTCTTCACCATCAGCCCTTCCTCTCCTTCCCCAAGCGCCCGAGAATAAAAATCTTCAGCCTCTTCTATATTATCCGTAACCAAGATCTCGCTCAACTTAATCTTCCACTTCTCCTCTCGAACAATTTTCTCTAGCAGTTTCCTCCGCTTTTCAAAAACCTCTTGAATCAGGCTCTTCCCATTATAGTACAAAACATCAAACACATTCACCTCGACAGGGAGATCCTTGCTTAACTTCTCAATCTCGTATTTTCTCTTAATTCTCTGGCTAATCTCCTGAAATGGCTTATATCTCTTTTTTACAGGATCAAAACCTACTGCCTCTGAATCTAGAATAAACGTCTCTCCTTTCACATGTCTTCTCACATAAGCAACAACCTCTGGAAACTGCCGTGTCACATGCTCCAGCCGTCGGGTAAACAACTTAATTTCCCCCAGCGTATCTTTGGTAATCATCAGCCGAAATCCGTCGTACTTGAACTCAAAAGCAGCAGGCTTCCCCACTTCTTCAAAACCCTCTTCTACTGAAGAAACCTTCAAAGCAAGCATCACTTTAACCGGCCTTCCCGGCTGCAATGAAACCTCCTCAAGGGCATGAACTCCCTTCCCAGCCTGCTCAAAAACAACAGCAAAATCATTGGTAACATCATATGCTTTCTGCACTTTTTCTAGCGCTTCTTTATCCCCCCTCCCAAAAAAGCACCATCCTAAAGCATCTCTCAAAACTCCCTCTCCCAGTCCAATTCTCAAATCACCCAGGAGAGTCCTCACCAGATAGCGAGCCTCAAGAGAAGAAGCTGAAGTAAGAAGTTCTGTAATCAGCCCTATTTTCTTATCAACAGTCCCTGCGCCAGTAAACTCCACCAGCCCTCGCAGATTCTGTAATATTTTCTCTACCGTCAATTGCTCCTTAAACAAGGTATGCTGCCTCTTCCTCTTCACAGCAGATTCAGTTACCGTGCCAAGATCGCCGAGCTTCTTCCACTCCTGAGTAACTTCTTCTGCAGAAACCCCAGCAGACTTCGCAATAGCCTTGATCGCAAGCTGTGAGGATATCCCAGTCTCCCTCCCGTCATAATCAGGAAAGATCCTTCCTCTCAAAAGATAAAGAATGCCGGCAGCAGCCCTCTCTGTTCTCAATTTCTTCAGGAACTCAGCAAGAATCTCGGTTTTTTCCAGCCTCTTCGAAGTCTTCTCCAGCTTTCCATACACCTCGCACAATTCAGAATACAGCATAAAAAGAAAAAGAAAAAGCAATATTTAAATATAACATCTATCTGCTTCAAGGAGAAAAAGGGTTAGTAAATATTTGCTCAACAAGACACAAAAACAAGTTTCCAGAAGAAGCTTAAAAACAGAATTATTAATATCGAGTAACCAAAAAAGAAAATCGAAAATGCCTAACGACATACAACGCAACTACACAAGGATCATCGGAGTTTACTTTCTTCTGATCACACTAACGTTAATCTGGGATTTCTACAGCAAAGGCTATCGCCCAGAAACATGGCACAAGCTCTTCCATATTTTTCTCGGCGTCATCATCATAAAAAACTGGAAAAACAGAAATTTCTATAAGCCATTTTCTCTCTTTGCAGGCCTCTTCTTCCTCTTCGTGGCATCCTTTGGCTTCGCTTTCCCTGATTTTGCTTCCCCTTACCTTGACGCCTTCTCAACAACAGATACCTTTCTCCATGCCATCGTCGGCATCTTTGGCGTAGGAGCATATTTCAGCGATAGAATCAGGGTGTAAGCAGACAAAGCTTAAATAGAATGAATTCTTAAGACAAGAATGGAAAGGAAAAAACGCTATCAAGAAAAAATAGAACTCGCAGAAAAAAGAGTCGTAGAAATAGAAGAATGGATTCCTTTTCCAGATGAGAAATCCAAACTAGCTACCTACAAAGCCTTCCAAGAAATCGTAGAGGCAATCTCAGATGTTCTTGCCATGTTTCTAAAAGACAAAGGTAAATTTGTAGAAGACGATTATAAAAATATTGAGAAGCTAACAGAATTAAAATTCCTAGAAGAAAAAGATGCGGGAATGCTTGAGGATGCAAATGGACTAAGAAACCGCATCATCCATAAATACAATAAAACAGATGATGCAGTTGCCAAAGAATCAATCCAAACCCTCCTGCCAGAACTGAAGAAAATCCTCAAAAAGTTGGAAAATGCGATCTAAACTCATAGAACAAATCAAAACCGATTTTAATAAATTCAAGGGAAGAGTTCTCGCCATCCTTCTCTACGGCTCGCAAATCAATGGAAAAATTACTCCGAGAAGCGACATTGACATCTGTATGGTCATAGGAAACAAGGAAAAGGCAAAAAAAATATATCAGGAAACTCTCTTCCTTCAGGCAAAAAATCCTAAATACGATATCCACATTTTTGAACTTCTCCCACTCTATCTCAAAAATGAAATCATCACCCATCATAAGGTCATCTTCGTCAGAAACCCTGCAGAGCTCTCCTACTATTTCTACCTCTACAGGAAGCTCTGGCAGGATCAAGCCATCCATAGAATAGACGCTTGAAAGAGAAAACGAGAGATCTTTTCGTTGCTTATAGCAACTCGAAGAATCAAAAGTAAATAGATTTTTCAGGTTCACCCAACGAAAAATTAAGTTGGGTTACTATGTTACTATAGTTCTCCAAAGAGTGAGTAAGAGAAAACATTAAAAATCAGCAAACTCCACCAGCAGTACAATCTTCAGCACCTTCTTGTTGCTTTTCACAGGTGTAGGCATCTTGATTATACTGTTTAACTGCAATGCATTCAAACCATGTTCTAGGATTTTTTAACCCATCGGGAGGTTCGCCCCAAACAAGGAAAGTCACCTTGCAGTTTCCTGCATGATCGCATTCTTCCTTGTCGATATGGATAATGCCTTGTGCGTTGGGTGCACGCGTATGTTCATCACGGCCATAAACCATATAAACCCTGATGGAAGCACATGATTGTATCTCACATTCTTTACTTTTTAATTGAGAGCTAAAACCACACCCTGCTGGCGAGTTTTCACAAGATTGTTGATTATCATTAAGTTCTCGATCTTGAGAATCTTGACAACTTGAAAGACTTTTTTGATTACAGTCACTAACTGCCTTCTGTTCAGCTTCTGCTCTTGACGCACCTTCCCCTTCAGAGACGCCAGAACCAGTCACTGTACAATCATCATCTTTCATCGTAGGGCAAATTGTCGGTATCGCTGGTGAAGGGGCTGTAAACCCAAAAAGCTTATTAATCTCATCGATAACGTCTTTAACATTAACCGCTCCATCTCCATTAAAATCAGCCTTCTGATTGTTGAGTAAATTTCCCAACAAGGCATGAACATCTGCAAAATTCACCCTTCTATCTCTATTCACATCATAATTAAAAGCAGGGCTTCCAGCAACACGAGCAGTCGTCACCGTTGGCGTGGGAGAAGGAGCACCAACAACCTCGCCTGTAAAGCGAGATCGAAAAAGAAAAGCTAAGAGAACAACCACAACAACAATACCAAGAACAATTAAGATTTTCTGATTATTTTTCTTTGTCTCTCTCTCTCTAAAATTTTCCGCACCATCTTCTCTTGAATAGTCTAACCAAACCCACTATATAAATATTACTTCCCCTTCCTACTCCAACTTCTCAACGAAGGCCTGACTTTCAAATTCCTGGTCTTCTTGCGAAGTCCTCGGGACTTCTTCCCCGCAGAAGTCAATCCTCGAAAAACTCGGCCACGATGCTCAGGCCTGCAAATCCAATTAATATCTTTATCAGACCGAATCTCAGCCCTTTCAGGATCAACTAAAATAACTTCAAAAAAATAATGCATCCCATCCTTCCCAATCCAGTACGAATTCAACACCTCCAAATTCGTGAATTTTCGTGCAGCCCTCATTTCTGCAATCCATCGATAATTAACCTTAAGTGTCTTTCGATTAGTTTTTCTCTTCGTTCTCCTTCGGGCATTCACCTTCTCCCTCTTCCTGCCTCCTCGCAAAAGCCGAACGCGGGCAACAACAAATCCTTTCTTTGCCTTATACCCCAAAATCCTAGCCTTGTCCAATCGCAAAGGTTTCCCTACATGAACAATAGCATTCTCCCGTCTCCATTGCATCATTCTTTCTCTTAATGCTTGAGGATCATGCTTCTTCCACGCTTCTCCAAGATAGTGATACATTCCGTGTGCCATAGGTTCTCCAAAGAACTCAAATTTCCAAGAGAAAGCCCATTTTTAAACCTTACTTCCTGTGGCCTTGTTGAAAAAGTCCTTAGAGTAAAAATCAATCTAAAAAAAGATTCAAATTTACAATCACAAAATCGATGGGCCACCGCGCCTTAAAACCTCAGAAACCTTTGGTTTCTGATGGTCATCAAAAATCTGTGATTTTTGAGAGGTGCGGTTTGTCACAGGCCCATCGATTTTGGGGACTTCAGAAACCTCAGAACTCACGGAGATCTGAGGGCTATCAAAATCTAAAGATTTTGAAGTCAAAGATTTCTGAGAGTTGTCAAAGTC
>JGI1356J14229_10001331_pt1 | contig 20654 bp, 17 predicted proteins | sample Subgrocontami58m_FD_14229 | JGI IMG/M metagenome (IMG submission 14229) | reverse complement strand
CTCAATATTAACCTGGCCGCCTTGCCGGCATCGCTTTACGGCGGCACGGTAACGGCTAACATCGATAATACTACCGCCATTCACGCTATCTTCGGCTTCAGCAAGATGAACCAGCTAACTCTGCACAAGACAGAGATTAACGGCGCCCCGGCTCAGGGTCACCCGGTATGGCTCTTACTTCAGAACCCGTTGCCCGGCCTTAACCAGTTTTATGCAAATACCAACCAATCCGGTAACGCCACCTTTTACCTGCCGGCTGGCAGCTATGACCTGATTAGCCCTAACTGGGTGTCCGGTCGCCAGCTAGATATCTGGACAATCGCCGAAAATGTTACCGTCGCCGGTGATATGTCAATCAATCTTGATGAAAGGGACACTAAAATAGTTGACTTCAACCCCAATAAGCCGGGACTGACCCCTGCCGCTAGAACGTCAAATATGCTTTATCGGCCTACCGGTAATGGCTGGAGCAGCTCGTGGTATTATCCACAGTCCTTCGTCGCCAGAGTCAGTCCTATCTCCAAGTTTTATGCCTGGTTTAACTATAATGCCTATCCCCAGACAGACTTTGCCAGGGATGGCGCAGGGCTGGTCAACACCGGCGAATGGTATAATCTGCTCTATTCTGTAGAAAAAATTACCGGCAACACCACCTTCACCGTTAATTACACAAACCTAGTGCACCGTAATACTGCTTATGGAGTCGCCTTGACCGGTGAGAGAGCAAACTGGTATCAATACGAATTTGATAACATTGCCAGGTGGTCATACGTTTTTCAATATCAGATGGATGCTCCTCAGCAGCGCTGGGAATGGCTGTCTCCGCAGCCGGCCTATTACTACCAGGATTACTGGAAGACGAATAGCTGGGAGTTTTACAAGAATTCGTCGTCAAGCTATTCTCCGGGTAACTGGAACGCTGCTTACGGCTTCCACCCCTTCACTTCCGGAATATATCAATATGTTTCTTATGGCTCGGTTAACAACTATCTCTACCTCGGTGGACCTATCTCCCGGGACAGCGTGGGGAATAGTTATTATAACCAGGGCGGTATGGTGAGTCACCTCAAAGTGACTGCGAATAACACAGGTATTATTCTTGAGAAGGACATCCGGGATAACTTCAGTGAGCAGGTTAGTTTTAACGGCTCGGCTAACTTAACCGTCGAGGTCTGGGGACAGACGCCCCTGGCCCTCTCCCGCTCGAGCTATACCCGGCTTGAATTTTCCGCTAACTCCACCCATGACTCCCGCCCGCCCCAACTCACCAGTATCATCGTACCCGGTATTGATGCCTCCGGCATCGTCCCGGGCGGCACTGTCAAGGTGCGGGTGCAAGCTTACGATGAGAGCCTGATTACAAGCGTTCGTCTCCGTTATTCCTTAACTGATAACGTCACCTGGCTGGACGCCGGACTGCCCACGCTTGAAGGCGGCACTTATGTCTTTAACCTTGGCTCGCTTCAGAACACCTTAGTTAGTCTTGCTGTCGATGCCACAGACTCGTATGGCAATCACATCTACCGTAGTACCAACAGGGCTTTCTATGTGGCTAACCCGCCTCATATTACGGTTAGCCCCTCTGGTATAGACGTTACTCTATCTCCCGGCGGTAACACGACCAGAACAATTACCATTGGGAATACCGGTCAAGGGGATTTGATCTGGCAGATAACATCCAACCTGACAAGCGCTACGAGCCTTACCCTCAACGCTGCGGCAAGTGTGACCCGGACCGCCTTATCTCCAGAAGAAACTGATGCTAATAGCATAAGAAGCATCGCTTCACTTGTCCAGGCACAAGCGGTTACACTGCCGTTTACAGATGGCTTTGAGGATGGGAATTACGATGGCTGGGTTCGTGATGGCTCCATCGGTACTGCAGAGGTAACCTCCGCTACGGCCGCTGTGGGTACACGCAGCTTCCATTACACTGCCGGAAACTACACCGGCCACAGCACCGGTATCCACCAGGAATTTGCGGGTAGCGCTCAACCGGAATATGTCAGTTTCTATGTCCGGGCGGGCGGTACCACCACTCATACAGGGTATTTCCGCCTCGATGCCGGCACTCCCTCCGGTTTCACGCAAGCCATCTGGTTCTTTGCTACTGGCGACGGCCGCTTCTACATTAATGGAGACGTCGGTGGAGATAATACCTACGCTTACCAGCCAAATGTCTGGTATCACGTGGAGTTCAGGGACATCGACTGGCAGAATAAGAAATTTGATTATTACGTTAATGGTCAGTTGGTTAAGTCCGATATCCCGTTCAGAAATGCCAGTCTTGTTAATTACTTTGGGGTGCTCTGGCTGTATAATTTCAGCCCTTTGTCAGATGCCTGGTGGGATGGAATATACATCGGAGAATCACCGGGCCGGTGGTTGTCAGTTGCCAGCCCAAGGTCTGGAATAGTACCCCCGGGCGGTCAGGTGCAGATACAGGTTAATATAAACGCAGCCGGTTTTGGTGCGGGTGAAGTGCACCGCGGCGCCATAAATATACTACATAATGATAGTCAGGCTGCCATTCCCTGGACTGTTCCCGTGACCATGACAGTGACCGGCGCTTCACCACCGGTGATAACTACCAATAATGCCACCGGTATCACTCCTGTTTCAGCCACCTTGAATGGCAGACTCAGCAGCCTGGGCGCTTACAGCTCGGCCAATGTCTCCTTTGCGTGGGGGACTGCCTCCGGCAACCTTACCCAACTGACTCCCCATCAACTGATGACCTCGACCGGTGACTTCAGCTCTGCCTTGAGCGGTCTCTCGGGTAATACTACTTACTACTTCAGAGCCAGGGCGACCGCAAATATCACCGTCTTCGGGGATGAGTTTAGCTTTAGAACCTCATCGCTGGGCGTCTACGTCTTTATCAATGCTCCTGACAGGGTAGTCCCGGGCAGCAACTTTACGGCTACTGTGGATATCAGCCAGGTAAATGATTTTGACGCCGCTAGCTATGTTGTCTCCTTTAACTCGGCTGTGCTCAGACTGAATAATGTAACTGCCGGACAGATAGGCGCCGGTGGTAATTTTACGAGCATTCCGGTCGACATCTGGAATGCAACTTCCAACAGCACATTTAACGTTATCCAGAATATTCCGGGATTGAATGGGGCTAGCGGTTCCGGTTATCTGGCGGTATTGCACTTCCAGGCAGTTGGATCATTGAGCAGCAGCAGTAATATCTCGCTTTCAGGTGGAGTTCTCTCAAATAACCTGGCTCAGGGTATACCGGCAATCTGGATTGGCGATGTCGTCCAGGTATCCCTCCAGCCCGGTGATGCCAACGGCGACGGCGCCGTTAATGCTATCGATATTACCAAGGTGGAGAGAATAATAGCCCACCTGGACAGCTCGACCCCTGGCGGCGACGCTAATCAGGACGGCAATATTAACTCCCTGGACATAACCAAGGTGGAACGGCTCATCGCAGGGCTGGATTAAAACCCAAATGGCCAGGCGGTATTACCGCCTGGCCAGTGGTTCTAACTATGGACGTAACCCTACGTTTCCGCGCGCGGTCGGTTCATCTGCTGAAATGCTGCCACGGCGGCAATAGACGCTATCCTCTTCTTCTCATCGAATATCTGGGATAGCCGCTCTTCAAACGGCTTCTCGCGCTCCATAATCCGCTTCATATCCTCAATGATGGTAGTCTCGGTGTCGATGAAGTGGGTGCTGAGGTCGCCGTCTATGAAGCGCTGGTTTTCCATTACCGCTTTATGAAACGGGATGTTAGTCTTCACTCCCAGGATGATATATTCGTAGAGCGCCCTCCGCATCCGGGCGATAGTCTCATTGCGGTCTCTGCCCCAGACAATGAGCTTGGATATCATCGGGTCGTAAATGGTGGGGATGGTGTAGCGGGTGAAGACGCCACTGTCAACGCGGACGCCGATGCCGCCCGGTGAGCGGTAGCCCCTGAGCTTGCCGGGTGAGGGCGCGAATTTGTTCAAGGGGTCTTCGGCGTTGATACGGCACTCAATCGCCCAGCCGTTCGCCCTGACATCCTTCTGTTTGATACTAAGTTTGTGACCGCGGGCTATCTGTATCTGCTCCTTGACGATATCGATACCTGTCACCATTTCCGTCACCGGGTGTTCTACCTGGATGCGGGTATTGGCTTCCAGGAAATAATAATTTCCGTCTGAATACAGGAACTCGATAGTTCCCGCTCCTTCATAGTTCACCCACCTGGCCGCTTTGACCGCCGCGGCTCCCATTTCGGCGCGGAGTTTGGGGGTCAGCGCTGGTGACGGGGATTCTTCGATTAGTTTCTGGTGCCGCCTCTGGATGGAACATTCCCGCTCTCCCAGATGAATGACATTGCCGTGTGAATCTGCCATTATCTGGAATTCTATATGTCTGGGATTGTGTATATATTTTTCTATATAGACATCCGGCAAGCCGAATGTGGTTTTAGCGATTGCCTGCGAAGATTCCAGAGCTTGAGTCAGTTCGGCTTCGCAGGTGACGATTATCATCCCGATACCCCCGCCCCCGCCCGCCGGTTTGATTATCACCGGATAGCATATTTCGCTGGCGATATACTTCGCTTCTTTAAAATCGGTAATGCAATCATCCGTGCCTGGCACCACGGGAACTCCAGCTTTCTTCATCTCACAGCGGGCAGCCACCTTGTTGCCCATTGTTTCCAGTACCCGGCTCGATGGACCGATGAACTTGATACCGGCCTGCTCGCAGGCAAGGGCAAAGCTGGGGTTTTCGGCCAGAAAGCCGTAGCCCGGATGAATAGCATCGGCGTGGCATTCTACAGCCACCTCGATAATTCTCTTGATGCTGAGGTAGCTCTCTGACGCGGGCGCCGGGCCGATGAAGTATGCCTCGTCGGCGTATTTAGCGAACAGAGCGTCCCTGTCTGCTTCGGAGTATATAGCTATCGAGGTGATGCCAAGTTCCCGGCAAGCCCGCATAACGCGGATGGCTATTTCACCACGGTTGGCGACCAGAATCCTGTTAATCATTTTTCCTACTATTCTATCACCATCAAAACATCGCCGGAGTTAATTACCTCACCCTGGAAAGTGAGGATTTCTTTGACCACGCCGCCGAACGGTGAGCGCACTTCGTTCTGCATCTTCATCGCTTCAATCATTACCACCACATCCCCCACCTTCACCTTATCCCCTACCTTTACTTTGGTCGCCAGTATCATCCCCTGCATCGGGGCCACCACAGACCCTTGAGGTAGTTCTACCGGCTGTCTTGGCTTTTCCACAGAGATAGTTTTGCCCAGGACTGACGATACTTTTACGTTAAACACCTCACCGTCTACATCCACGGCGAATTCCATCGGTAAATCTGGGTTTTTGTTGCCCTTCGCTGCTTCCATTGGGGAAGGTATCGCTTCTTCTTTCAGTTCCCCGCGCAAGAACTTGACTGCCACCTGTGGATAGAGGGCATAAGTCACCACATCCTCGTCCTGGTGGATGAGTCCCATTTTATGGGCTTCCTCTCTCATTTTTTCCAACTCAGGTTGAATAAGGTCGGCGGGACGAACTTTAATCGGCTTGGCTTCGCCGATTACCTGTTTTCTTATCTCCTCGTTTATCGGTGCCGGCGGGCGGCCGTAGTAACCAAGGAGATAGTTTTTTACTTCCTCCGTCACTTGTTTGTAGCGGCTGCCGGAAAGTACGTTTAATACTGCTTGAGTGCCTACTATCTGGCTGGTCGGAGTTACTAAGGGCGGATATCCCAGCTCGGCTCGCACCCGGGGCATCTCCTTGAGGACGTCAGCATACTTATCCATAGCATTCTGTTCCCTTAGCTGGCTGACCAGGTTAGATATCATTCCGCCTGGTATTTGGTGAAGGAGTACATTAATGCTGGGGCGGGTACTCTCGGCGGTGAATAGCACCCGGTACTTTCCGGCCAGGGTAGCAAAATATTCACCTATTTCGTAAAGTAACTCAAGGTCCATGCCGGTGTCATAGGGGGTGCCTTTAAAAGCTGCTGCCATGCTCTCGGTCGGCGGGTGTGAAGTCCCCCAGCCAAAAGCTGAAAAGGCGGTATCCAGTATATCGGCTCCGGCCAGGACAGCAGCATGATGGCTTAACATAGCCATTCCGCTCGAGCAGTGGGAGTGAAAATTCAGAGGAATTTTAACCCGGGCTTTTATCGCCCTGACCAGTTCATCTGCAGTAGCCGGTGAGATAAGCCCGGCCATGTCTTTAATGCAGAGTGAATCGCAGCCCAAGCCTTCCAGTTTCTTAGCCATATCGGCGAATTTTTCAGTGGTATGCACAGGGCTGACTGTGTAGCAGATAGTGCCCTGGACATGGGCTTTGTAGTCTTTAGCCACCTTTATCGCCAGCTCCATGTTGCGTAAGTCATTAAGAGCATCGAAGATTCGGAAGACATCAATCCCGTTTTTCACGGAAAGCCTGATGAATTCTTTAAGAACATCGTCCGCGTAATGGCGGTATCCGACCAGGTTTTGCCCCCTCAGCAGCATCTGGAGGCGGGTATTCTTCACTTCCTTGCGCAGGCTGCGCAGCCGTTCCCACGGGTCTTCATTCAGGAACCTCATGCAGACATCGAATGTCGCTCCGCCCCACATCTCCAGAGAGAAAAAGCCCGCCTTATCCAGCTTGGCGGCGATGGGCAGCATGTCCCGGGTACGCATTTTGGTAGCGATGAGTGATTGGTGCCCGTCCCGTAATGTGGTGTCTGTCAGTTGAACGCCCATCTGTCAGCGTGCCTTCCTTTGTTAATTACCGGAATATATGGCAAATTTTTAGTTAATTGTACTCATTCATTCTAAAGTGCCAGATGACGGAAGTCAAACCACTCCTGGACTCAGATTATCAGTCTTGTGCAGGCAGGTAAGTCTCAGGTTCACTAGTGATTTTCACCTTTCCCTTACATAAATATGCTAAAATATGGGTGTTATGTCGGTAACATACTCTTAATAGATAGGGATTTCCCTGCTTGATACGCCTTTCTTCGTTGGTTACAATGAAGCTTGAGAAGGACTGGCAGCAGGAATAAATGAACAGAATGAGGGGCGAGTTGACCGAAAGGAGGATGGGCACGACGGAAGTCGAGGCCTTTACTTCTGATTAAATGATGATTACTCAAGATGTTCTTCTCCGGTTCAGCAGCAGCACTGAAAAGATGGAAAACTGGCGGGTATTAATAGCTGAAGGCCAACCTGAGTTTCGTCAGGATATGGTTAAGGTTCTAACGGGGATGCCCGGGTTGAACCTGGTGGCTAAAGTTGCCAATGGCTGGGATGTGATGTTCACATCCGCTCAACTTAAACCGGATATCATTTTGATTGATTTCAGCTTGCCCGGATTGAGCGGGCCGGAAGTTACCAGCTTGATTAGGCGTGGTTTGCCTCAGGCTCTGGTGATAATGCTGCTGGACGACTATAATGAAGAAAATATGAAGACTGTCGAACGGTGCGGAGCCTGGGCTTGCCTCTTGAAAAGCCATCTGGCTCAAGATTTACCGCCTTTGTTGGGCAGGTTGGAGCAGGGCAGGAGAGATAACGATAATTAGAACCTGGGAAACTGATAGTAAATTGTCTGGTAGGTAGGGCCGAAAATGAGAAGACTACTTCTTTGCCTAACTGGAGGGTTCATCGTGGCGGGCTCTATCTTTTTTCTTAACTCGGCCAGGGTTAGCGCCATCGATGAGAATAATTGTCTTGTCTGTCATAGTAATCCAGATATGAGTAAGACAAACGGCGATGGTAAAAAAATATCTCTGTATGTTAATAAGGAAGCTGTGAATGCAGCCGCCCACCGTTTCATAGATTGCACCACCTGCCACACCTCTAAACCTCACGAAGTCGCTACACCTCTCACCAAGCTGTCTCTGGCGGAGAAATGTGGCAGCTGTCATCAATATGAATATAAACTGCATCTGGCAAGCGTTCACGGCCAGCAATTAGCAAGCGGCAACCCGGATGTGGCCACCTGTGTCGATTGTCACAGCCCGGCTGGTAACCCTCACAGCGTTATCCGGGTGCTGGAATATAATGCACCCACGTATAAGAAGAACATAGCCCAAACCTGCGGGGAGTGCCATGATGATGAAAGGCTGATGGCAAGCTACGGCATCGTCGAAAAGGTCTATGAGTCTTATATGCGCAGTTTTCATGGCAAAGCGATGCAGTTGGGCACTTACGAAATAACCCAGCTTGATAAGGCTACCTGCACTAATTGTCACGGTGTGCATGATATCAAGAGCGCTCAGGACCCCAAGGCTCCCGTGGCTGGTTTGGAAAATCTATCGAAGACCTGCGAGCAATGCCATGCCGGAGCCGGCGTAGAGTTTGCTGCCGGTTTTTTAGGGCACAAAGAGGCGGCGCCTGATAATATCCCGGTGGCGCACTACACGGAAATACTCTTTAAAACATTGTTGATATCGGTGCTTTCCTTCGGCGCTGTAGTAGTAATTATGGCTATCGGCAGATATTCTGCGAACAGGTGGAGGGCCTAAAATGGCGACTAGAGTAGAAACCATACCGATGGAACTGGTTCCTGACGAGATTGCCCGTTTTGATGTTCACCAGATAATCCAGCACGCCGGGTTAATGGTGAGCTTTACCATCCTGGTTCTCACCGGCATTCCCCTCAAATTTCATGACTGGGCAGTGAGCCAGGCATGGATAGGATTGTGGGGCGGCATCGAGGTAACCCGTTCCATCCACTACTTCGGCGCTTGGATGATGGTGGGCGTCGGTTTTTATCACTTGTATTATTTATGGTACTCGACAGCAATTTTGAAGAGACCTTTCCCGATAAAGATGATACCGAGCCTGTCAGACTTCTACAAGCTTTTTCAGGAACTGGGCTATTATGTGGGACTGAGAAAAGAAATGCCCAGGTATGACCGCTTTAACTGGAAGGAGAAGTTTGATTATTGGGCTCTCTTCTGGGGAGTGCCGGTTATGGCTATCTCAGGATTTATTCTGATGTTCCCCGTCGCCGTAACCCATTTTTTGCCCGGCTGGGTTATCCCGACAGCGCTGATAGCTCATAGCGACGAAGCGATGCTGGCATTAACCTGGATTGTTATGGTGCATATTTTTTTCAACCATTTCACACCTGGTGTATTCCCGCTTAACAAATCTATATTTACCGGCAAGGTGCCCAGAGAACGCTACCGCCGTGACCATCCTCTGGAATATGACAGGCTGGTTGGAATAGAAGAAATCTCTGATGACGAAATGGTTGAGGGTGAAATTGATGAAAAAAACGTTGAAAGCGTTTAGAGACACGCTGAGAACACTTGCTGAGATATTCGATGATTGGCTCACCAGAGAGGCAGGGATAGTCTGTCTGCTTATTATCACTATCGTTATTTATAATATGCGTTCTGAAATAGCTGAAACATATCCTCTTTTCGGTACACTCGTCTATGGTATGGTACCTGTCCTCTTTATTGCCGGGGGCGTGATTTTCGTCATGGCAATCTTGAAATTTAGCAAGCCTGAGAATAAGGATAATAAATCATAGCTATTGTTTAAGGCTGGTTTTTGTGCACGTAAGCTTGAAGGATAATAAAAATGAGACATAACAAGTACCGTGAAAAATTGATATTCCTGATGTTCGCAGGGGCGATAGCGATAATTTTTCTGGTTATCGGGAGCTATCAGCTTATTGAATTTATGGATTCCCCGGTTTTCTGCGGCCGTCTCTGCCATCAGGTAATGTATCCCGAATATACTACCCATCAGACATCTCCCCATTCTTCGGTGACCTGTGCCGAATGTCACGTCGGACGTGGGGCTGACTATCTGGTCAGGTCAAAACTGAGCGGTTTACCCCTTGTTTTTGCTACCATGTTGGGTAACTACCAGCGTCCGATTCCAACACCGGTGAAGAACCTCCGCCCCGCCCGGGATATTTGCGAAGAGTGTCATCGGCCGGGAAAATTCTCCGGAGATGTCGTTCGTGTCCACACCACTTACCTTGCGGATGAACAGAACACAGCCAGGGTCGATAGCCGGATTCTCCGGGTTGGCGGTGGAGAGATTGGCACGGCGCACGATATACATGGGCATATCGATGGGAATGTATGGTATCTGCCAATGGATGAGAAGCGCCAGCAAATCGGTTGGATTGGTATCGAGGATGAGACTGGTAAGCTTGTTGCTGAATACATCGACCCTGAAAAATCCGCCGAGCTTATTCATGACGACCCTCAGCGAATTGAAAATGAAAAACGCCTTTTAGACTGTATGGATTGCCATACCCGGGTAACTCATATCTTTCAGTCTCCTGAAGAGTTGATTGATACGGGGTTGTTGCAGGGCACGATAGATAGAGGCCTTCCTTTTATCAAGAGAGAGGGGCTTAAGGCTCTGGATCCGCCCAATCCCAGCCTGGCTCAGGCTACGGCCAGGGTGGAAGCCATCAGAGAGTTCTACGCCACTTCTTATCCTGCTATTTATGTGAGTCATGGCAGATTGATTGAGACGGCAATAATAGAGCTGAAAGAGATTGCCAGGCTGACCACATTCCCGGATATGAAGGTGAACTGGAACACGTATATTGATAATGCCGGTCACATGAAATCGCCGGGCTGCTTCCGGTGTCACGGCAAGCTGGTAGCCATAACCGGTGCAAAAAGGGGACAGGTTATTCCAGCCAGTTGTGAACTGTGCCACTATGCGGCAACACAAAAATAGCGTGATTTAGGTGAATTAGAAGACATAACTGTGGTAATTGTAGGGGAAAACACGTCTTGTGAGGCAGTAACACTTATTATATCATATGGGGAGTATCTGAAAATAAGAAAGGGAGGAGATAAAAAATGGATACCTGGATTATCTTTCTGATTGTTGCGGTGGTGGTAGTGTTATTGCCCCTGGCCGTCAAGATTGTGAAGCAGTATGAGCGTGGCGTGGTGCTCCGCTTCGGACGCCTGGTGAGCAGCAGAAACCCCGGTTTCAATGTCATCCTGCCTCTTATCGACCGGATGACACGGGTCAGCCTCAGAATCGTTACCACTGTACTGGAGCCTCAGGAAGTCATCACCAAGGATAACGTCACCATCAAGGTGGACGCCGTCCTTTACTTCATGGTCATAGACCCGGTAAAGGCGGTCATCAATGTTGAGAACTTCAGAGAGGCCACCATTCAGTTAGCCCTGACCACTATGCGGAGTGTCCTGGGACAATCAGACCTGGATGAGCTGCTCGCCCATCGGGACCAGATTAATCTGAGACTGCGCCAGATTATCGATGAGCAGACCGAGACGCCCTGGGGTGTCAGAGTGACCCTGGTTGAGGTCAAAGATGCTCTCTTACCCGAGAGTATGCAGAGGGCTATGGCAAGACAGGCTGAAGCCGAGCGTGAGAAGAGAGCCAAGCTTATTCATGCCGAAGGTGAAAAGGCGGCTGCCGCCACACTGGCTGACGCCGCCCAGATTATCCAGAGCCAGCCGGCCGCTTTACAACTGCGCTACCTGCAAACCCTGGTTGAGATTGCCGGTGAGAAGAACAGCACCATTATCCCTTTGACCCTGGATATTGTGAGCGCCCTGGCTAATGTACCGAAACTGAAATAACAAGACATTGTATAGTAACATTGAGACGGAGAGACCTGCCAAATTATGAAAGAGAGAAAGGAGACAATGTGAAACTCAAGTTATTACCTGGCATTGCCTCCTCTTTCTTTCTCCCTTTGTATGATAGAAAGGAGACAATGTGAAACTCAAGTTAATACTCGGCATTGCCTCCTCTTTCTTTCTCCTCTGGGCTTTGAGTACCGTTGTCCTTGCCCAGGGAGAAACACCAGCCCCATATACCGGACTGCAAAATCCGTTTCCCTGGACGGATAATGTAACACAGGCGGCTGGTAAGGCAATTTACCAGCTCTCCTGCCAGGGTTGCCACGGCGCCCCTGGCAACAGTATATCCGTAGCCGACTTCAGCAGTTCCAGGTACTCGAACACTCTGATTGACAAGCCGGATTTTTACTTCTGGACATTAAGTGAAGGCCGGCTTGAGAGGGGCATGCCGGCTTACGTAGATTCCCTATCGGCTAATCAGCGCTGGCAGGTCCTGACCTATGTCTGGGCTATTGGAGCTGGACCGGGCAAAGAGCCGAGCCAGAAAGTCTCGCCGGCGCTTGAACATGGAGCGCTGCCGGACTGTTTTAGATGTCACACACGAGTCCTGAAGGGGCATGACAAGCTCGGCACCGGCTCAGCCGCCTGCCTGGTTTGCCACAGCAGCACGAAGATGGGTATGCTCCGCCTCTTTAGCGGCATAGACATACCTCAATCCGAATCTCCTAAGCTTTGCGCCCAGTGTCACCCCGACCGTTCTGATGCCTGGCAAAAAGGCACTCATGGAGTTCTTGCCCGGACCGCCGGTACGGGAGGGATTCCCACTAATGTCAAACCAAAATGCGCAGATTGCCATGAGCCTCACCAACCTTCCCTGGCCCTGGCAATAGGGACTGCCCTCCCATCGCTGGATGCTAATAAAGAAGGCAAGCTGGACTGCTTGAGCTGTCATGTGAGAGTATTGACGGGGCATGACAAACTCGGCGCCGGCTCGGCAGCCTGCTGGTCATGCCATCTCAGTACCGAGATGACCACGTTCCACCTGGCCGGCGGGGACACCCGACTTTCAGCGGCAGATTCCACCAAACTCTGCGCTCAATGCCACCAATTACGCTATCAAGCCTGGAACGAAGGCACTCATGGCATACCCGCCTGGAAGGAAGGCGAGCCGCAAATCTTCGGCTCCGAGAAAGTACCTTGCGTTAACTGCCACGAACCGCACCAGCCGCAGGTGCCTCTTATAAATATTACCAAACCTCATCCGGCACCTACGCCCGCGCCGCCGGAACCCCCGCTTCAATTGTTATCGATACTCGGTATCTCATTACTTGTTACGATAGGGCTTGGCATTGCAGTGACGAGAGGTGAAAGCCAGTGAAACAACTAGGACGTCGAGAGTTCATCAAGTACCTGGCCGGGTCCGCCGGCCTGTTAGCCCTGAGCAAATATACAGGGCTTCCTCTTACTTTTAATGGCAAAGCCGCAGCCCAACCATCTATATTACCCGCAAAAACTACAACCCGTCCCGCTGAAGCTGTAGCAAACCCGAAAAATAAGTTCGCCATGGTCATAGATGTGGGAGCCTGTATCGGCTGCAGAACATGTATGTATGGCTGCAAAGAAGAAAACACTATCCCAGATGCGATTTCCCCACTCTGGATAGAGGTCTTTGAATTACAGCCCGAGGGAGGAGTTACCGGTCATCCATCACCTATCGACCTCAAAAAGGGAGCAACCACATCCTATACCCAAGCTCCCAAAGAAGGCCGGTGGTATCTGCCTGTACACTGTAATCACTGTGCTAATCCGCCCTGCGTCAAGGTCTGCCCCACAGGAGCAACGTATAAGGACGAAGACGGGCTTGTGCTAATGCATTATGACAGGTGTGTCGGATGCCGGCTCTGTGTGGTAGCCTGTCCCTACAGCGCCCGCCGCTTTAACTGGACAAAACCGTCCGTACCTGCGGAGAATGTCAATCCCCTCGTACCGGTACGTCCCATCGGCGTTGTTGAAAAATGCACCTTTTGCTCGCACCGTACCCGGCTGGGCAAGCTACCCAAATGCGTAGAAGTTTGCCCGGTCAGGGCAAAACACTTTGGCAACCTTAACGACCCTGAGAGCGAGGTCTCCAAATTATTGGAGGAAAACTTGAGTTTCAGACTGTTGGAAGAGGCCAATACCGAACCTAACATATTTTACATTACACGAGGTAAAAAGTGGACATCTTAGCGAGAAAGGCGAGTTCTGAGAAAGCTACTTCAGAATTATTACGGCCGCTGCTGCACACAAGCAAGGGGTTTTACTTTCTTATCGGAGCGCTGCTGATTGCGGTCGGCTGGTTCATGTATGCCTGGTACATCCAGTTGACAGAAGGTCTGGTTGTCAGCAATCTGAGAACGCCGGTTGGGGCCGCTTGGGGTGGCTACATCGCCAACTTTGTTTTTTATGTCGGCCTGGCTCACGGAGGAATTGCCATCGCCGCCGCAATACGCTTATTAAACCTGCATAAATATCAACCCGTTGCCAGAATGGGAGAAGTCCTCACTGTCATCAGCCTGATGATGGCCGGAATCAGCATTACGATTGATATGGGCAGACCTGACCGTATCTTCAATATTATTATCTACTGGCCGGAAAGGATAGCCACATCCTCATTGAGCTGGGATGTGACCGTGATTATTCTCTATTTCACGATGTCCGCCTGCTATCTCTGGTTAACCATGCGTAAAGACCTCGCTCTGGTCTTACACAGATTCCCAAGACTTGGCTTTCTTTATAAAATACTGCTCATAGGCTACCGGCCTGATGAAGACAGGGCAGTACACCGGATGACATGGTGGCTTTCCATAGCTATTATTTTCCTCGTAGTCATGCTTAGCGGCGGTGTCGTCGCCTGGATTTTCGGTTTGCTCCCCTCGAGGCCGGGCTGGTTCAGCGCTCTGGCCGGACCGTATTTCCTGACGGCAGCCATTGCCTCAGCCATTGCGGCGATTATCGTTGTCTCTGCCATTCTTAGACGCGTCTTTCACTGGCAGGAACACATAAAAGCCGAAGTTTATTCCGGCCTGGGCACTTTTCTCGGCATACTTGTCATGTTCTATATCTACCTTATCTTCTCCGAACAGCTCACTATGAATTATGCTGCTCCCTTTGCTGAATTACTGATATCTTTGAAAATACTGCAGGGAGAATTCGCTATCATTTTTTGGCCGATGGTCAGCATAGGGTTTTTTATACCCGCTGTGACCCTCATTATTCAAGGCGTCCGTCCCCAGTGGTTCAGCCTGAATCGCACTGTCATTGCTTCCGGCTTAATCGTCATCGCCTTCTGGGTGAAACGGTTTCTAATTGTCGTGCCCTCTCTTTTGAGGCCCTTGTTGCCTTTCCCTGAAGGCAGCTACAGCCCCAGTTGGGTGGAATGGTCCATAATAGCCGGGATATTCGCCATGGCTATCTTGCTCTACGTGGGCTTCTTGAAGATATTCCCGATTCTTGATATAGGTGAAGAATAATGGAGTTCTTATTGCTGCATGTATCTAATCTGGTTATCCCGGCCGCTCTTACCGCTCATCAGGTAGAAAGCACGACAGGCTCTGTAGCATCAGACAAAATTGGCTTCATCGTGCTGGGAATTATAATCGGGCCGGTATTTCTGCTGACTCTAGCTTCTATAGTAATCGAATTCCGGAACAAGTCCAGAATTCCGGAATTATTCCTGAGCGCCTTTGTCTTGCTAGTCAGCGCCTTAGTCGCTGGTTTCGCCGCAATCGGCATCGCCTTGAAATTCGTCATTCCCCAGTAATGACGTCATTCTGATACGTGTTTGCAATGCACATATTCCTTTCAGCTAGCCTGGTCACTTCCCTCCGCCTGTGCCACGACCACCCCCTGTACCCGTACCGGGGCCTACTCCACCACCCGATGTGGGGACAGGCACAGCTATAGGCGCAGCTGCTGGTTGGATGGTTTGGGTCGGCGTTGGTGCCGCCGCCGGTGCTGAACCTATATGAGTGATAGGAAAGTTCGCCGTCTCGGCAAGACGCTTGAGTTCTCCAGACTTCTTTAGGTCGCTAATCACTGAGTTAATCAACTTTAACAGGTCGTCGTTACCTTTCTTGATAGCGATACCATAGTCCTCTATGGTAAGAAGCCCACCAACTGCCTGGAAGACATCTGGTTTCTGTTTCATGTAGACAGATATGTTGATGCTCCTCTGAATCATTGCCGGTATCTGGCCAGCCTCGACTGCGGCGGCTGCCTCTTCAAAACCGGTGTAGGACTTAGCTATAACTGCCAGCCCTCTTTCCTTTGCAACCCGCTCTAGGTCGTCTCCAAAATAGCGACCTCCCTCAGTCATGGCTGCCACCGTCTGCCCATTTAGGTCATCCAAACCTCTGATGCTGGCGCCCTTCTTGGTCATCAGGGTTAAACCCTCCCAGGCATAGGGGTCAGAGAAATCTACTGTCTTCTTTAAATCTTCGGTAATGCTAATTGCAGAAATAGCCAGGTCAACTTCATTCCGCTCAACTGCTGGGACACGGTCAGCCTTGGCAAACATTTTCACTTCGATTTTATTCTCGTCACCCAACAGCTTCTTGGCAATAGTCTTAGCTATGCTGATTTCAAAGTCTCGTTTCTGAAAATGCGCCACATCCCTGTGCTCGCCGGTAGGTGATTCTTCTTTTTTAACGCTGATAATGAGCGTCCCTCGATTTGTGATTTCCTGTATCTTAGACACGGCTAGGGATACGGGCGTGGCAGTGGGTGCTGATGTGGGAGCCAGCGTGGCAGCGGGCTGCGTGGCGCAGCTAACAAGAAGAGCCAGCATTAAGCAAAGGCTACCAATCGTAGCTAATCCTTTTTGTCCTTTCATTCTAACCCTCCTGCAGAATTTACCTAGCGCTTCCCTAGATTAGGTTAGAATGAGGGAATAAACAATACTGAAAAATATGTATAGCATATCACACAAACTGTGTAATTCCGCCATTTAATTAGACTGTGAAATAAAGTGAAACCACGAAGAATCCGCTCTCAAGTGGGGATTATCATAACTTAGCCAGAGCTGAGGTTCCGTTTCATCACGACAGCGGAATATGCAGATGGGTGTAAGGGCTGATAAGCAGCTTCAGAATCAGCACCACTCCAACAGTAGTCACCAACGCCAGCCCGAGCGTTGGAATCAATCTTATATTTATCCCGTGAGATTCACCTGCTACCGGAATGCGGAATATCTGGTATACGACACGGAAGTAAGTAGACCATATCATGGCCACGATGCCGACCAGAATAAACAGCCAGGAAAAAATGCCGCCGGGTAAGCGGAAGGCCGGTAACGGAGCACTGCTGATTTCCCCAAGGTCCAGAACTGATTTTGGATAAATAATACCGTTTATTCCACCCACAGCCGGGAATTGAAGACCAGCCTCAGATTCATAAACAGTCTCGACGCCCTGAGATACGTTCACCGTAGCCCTGGCTTCATTACTTCCATTCTGAACTACCACCGCCAACTGACCATACTTAAGAGGAGTATATTCCAGAACAGCTACCCCCTGGGCGTCGGTCACCGCCTGTCCGATTTCCGCTAAGCCTGTTGTAAACAGGTTAACGCTGAGGAAGAACTTTACAGGCACGTTAGCCACAGGTTTACCCTGTTCATCTTCAAAAGTCGCCCTTAAGGTAACCGGTTGACCGGAGGCTGCCTGCTCCGGAGTTGTCAGTCTTAAAATACCTTTTGCCCCTTCGACTAGCGCAGGAGCGGACGGAGAAGAAGGAGCGGCGGCGCTTAAAGAACCGAGATAGGTCAGCACCTGCCAGCGCTGCTGCTCGGAGAGGGATTTGAAGGAAGGCATACCGCCCTGCCCCTCACTCAGTACCCAGAAATAGAAGTCCGGTTTTGCCTCCAAATCCTTAGAAAACTCGGACGTGATGAAGTTAGCTTGAGCCAGGTTATCGCCGCTGACGCCGTGACAGCCTAAACACCCTTGCCTGTATACACTCAGTCCTGCGGTCCGTGCTGAACTATCAGCCCACGGGAAAGGGTTTTTCATCCCGGCGTAAGGTGGCGGCGCTTCACCCTGAGCCATAACGGAGGTAACCAACAGCAGCCCGAAAATAGCCGCCAGTCCAATACCGATTCCAAGTCTCATTTTCATCTCGCCACCCCCACATCTTCAGACGCCCCGGTTGAGTGTGGCGTTTCTGCTTCATGTTGCTCAGCCACTTCCCAGATAGAAAGCACCGGCATCAGCTTGGTAAAAACAGAGAAGATCAGAATAAACATGGCAAAAGCCCCTGCGGTAACCGACCACTCCACCCAGGTGGGATGATAGGAGCCGAATTCATAGGGCATCAACGGTACCTGGAGACCCGGGATAATAATCACGAAGCGTTTAACCCACATACCTATATTTATCAACACAGCCGCTGTCAGAATCCTCGGTAACACGGGGCCAGTGCGAATAATCAGAAGGATGGCCGGGATTAGCGTGCCGCCGATAACGAAGAACCAGAACGAAAAGGCATTCTCCCCAACAGTCAATGTTTCCAACAGGTGTTTGGCCTCAGTCTTTAGTGTGTAACCCATCGTCAGGTACTCGCCAAAAGTGAGGTAGGCATAGATAATGAGGGCCGTCAGCAATAAATAGCTCAGGTTCTTGAAGTGCCTTTCCGTAATGTACTCCTCAAGATGATAAAGCTTACGGAAGATAGCCATAACTATCAAAATCGAGGCGATACCGGAAAAGATTGCCCCGATGACAAAGTAAATACCGAAGACCGTGCTGTCATAACCCGGTCTCAGCAGCATTGAAAAGACGTAGGAAACAACTGTATGAACCGATATCGCTATGGGTATAATCGTCAACGCCATAATGCCGATGGCTTTCTCCAGACGGTGCCGTTGCTCGGGTGTATCTCTCCAGCCCACTGCCAGCAGGGTATAAATTGTCCGTTTTATTGATGACTCGCCTGCCCTCAGCTTGTCACGCATCAATGCTAAATCTGGAATCATAGGTAAGTAGAGGTAGATAAGACTCCCTGAAAGGTAGCTTGTAATCGATATGATGTCCCACAAAAGCGGCGACTGAAGACGACCGAACAAAATCATATTAGCCACACGGTCGGGACGTCCCAGGTCGATAACAGGCATCAAGGCCCCCACAGAAATTGCCACCACGGTAATCAGCTCCGCCATGCGGGTAACAGGAGTCCGCCAGCCGGCGTTCGTCACCCGGAGGATAGCTGAAATCAATGTTCCGGCATGGCTGATACCTATAAAGAAAACGAAGTTAACCAGGTACAAGCCCCACATCACCTGGTCGCGCATGCCGGTAGCCATCAGACCGTATCTTAATTGTACAATAAAGGCATACAATCCCCAGCCCGCGACTGCCAGGAGAAAAAGAATAAAAGCAATAAAATTGTTAGAGGTTTTACCAATCGGCGCCAGTGCGGTGCGCTCTAAACGCTCGGAATACAGCTCAATTCCTGTCCTCATGGCTTCTCCGCCCAGGGCCAGACGCTTATTTCCTTATTAAAGCCATTTCCGCCCCATGTCCAGGTCGATGGCAATCTATCTTTGGTGTCATAAGCATCGCGTCCGACCGCTTCACCGTGGCCGGGTATAAACCAGACTTTTGGCTGGGTACCTAACTCTTGCTTTAACTGGTAGGCATTATTCTCCGAAAGAAAACGGGACAGCTTCACAATTTCTTTACCATTAGAAGCGATGTCTTCAGTCAGTTCTCCCATATAAATAACTTTCCTGGGACAACCATTGACACAGACAGGCGGTTCGTTCAAATGCAGCATGTTGGCGCACAAATCACATTTCATCGCCGTTCCTCTTATCGCCGGTACCTGGCGTTCAGGTGAATAGGGAATCAGGGCAGCCTCAGGCGGCTGCTCCGGCTGCCCCCAGTTGAAAAAACGCCTCTGGTAAGGACAGGCAGCTAGACACATCCGGCAACCGATGCAGCGGCGCTGGTCGATGAGGACGACACCCTCTTTAGTCTGGTAAGTGGCTGCCACCGGGCAGACATTGACGCAGGGAGCATTCTCACAATGCATACAGGGAGTCGGTTGAAAGTAGCTGCCGCCGCCCGGTAACTCTACCTTAAAAATCTGTATCCATTCCTGGCCTTTGGGTATGTAATGGTATTGCGTGCAAGCCTGGGTACACTGAGGTGGAAGGTCAAGGCCGGTACAGCCATCGCACCGTCTTAAGTCCAGAACCATACACCACTGACCCAATCTTTTTGGAGTTGAAGTTACTTGAGAGGCATCGCCCGCCGGGTTCATCTCACCGGCGCCATCGGCTGCTTTGGCTTTCTTCAAGAAAACGGTTAGCGGAGACGCCAGAACAGCCGCCAGACCAACCCCCGCTACAGACCTTACGATAAAATCACGCCTGCTTAAGCCCTTGTCCTTATCCTGCACACAAACCCCCTTCAACGACTAAGCCGCAATTGAAAAAACGCCGCCAAAATCTCACCGCCACCCATCACCTCACACACCTGTAAACATCAAACAGACTATGATAGCCTCAAACCCCTAATTCTCAGGACACCCATCAACTCATCAACAATAAAACAGTGTACAATATCTAGGCACCATTTGCTATTTTACTAGATAATGTAGGGTATACCTATCGGGGAAACCCCTACGTGTTATGGGTATCTTGTAATGGAATTCCCTGATTTTTACTTTTCTGATAATGAAACAGCACCATTACTATTTAGTCCCCCTTTTCTCAGCAATGGACTCTTTCAATGAATTGATTTCTTCCTGCAGTTTCTTTTGTTTATTCAATAAAAAAAGCACATAGCCGAATAAAACCGCCCAGACCACTGTGAAAGCCGCGAATAAATAGCCTGCGTTTTGCATTACAGCTTCCCTCCTTGATAGTACACTTAATTAATCTGTTCTCTTAATTGTTTTATGTCAATTTCTCTGTTCGCCATCGAGACGCGAAGCACCAATAAAATACAGAACAAAAAGGTAAAGGCGGTGATACTGACCATGAGAGTCGCCAGCATGGGCGGCGCTAATCCATTCTCAAAAATCAGCGGCGGCGGGTGCATCCCCCGCCA
>JGI1356J14229_10001277_pt1 | contig 21087 bp, 19 predicted proteins | sample Subgrocontami58m_FD_14229 | JGI IMG/M metagenome (IMG submission 14229) | reverse complement strand
GGTGTCACAGAAATGCAGGTTGGGCTTAACCCGGATGCTTTGCGCGCTTCCTTGAATGACCTGAAAGTTTTGGCCGACCGCCCATCCGCCAATGCCCGCTTCCTCTTTAACAATGAAACGGGGCTGATCGAACCCATTCAAGCCTCTGCCATTGGGCGAGTCATGGATGTGGAAGCCAGCATCGTTGTGATTAATGCCTCTTTATTAAGAGGCGAGCATAGCGTTGCCCTCAGTGTTTCAGAACAAACAACCTGCCGTTGCAGATACAGCCAANGGCGCGGAGTTGGGAATCACCCAACTTATCGCTGAGCAGACCACATATTTCTACGGCTCCAGCACCGCACGTATTCAAAATATCGTTGCCGGCGCTGCGCCTTATAATGGATTGCTTGTTGCGCCGGGCGAGACCTTTTCCATGGGCAGTGTGCTTGGCGATGTCAGCCTTGAAAATGGATTTGCAGAGGCCCTCATCATTTATGGTGGACGCACCATCAAGGGTGTTGGTGGCGGTATATGTCAGGTGAGCACTACACTCTTTCGCACGGTCTTCTTTGCGGGTTTTCCTGTCATTGAAAGAAACCCTCACGCCTATCGCGTTTCATATTATGAAAAGACCATCAGTGGCGCAATTAACCCTGACCTCGCAGGTATGGATGCAACGGTATACTTCCCGCTGGTGGATTTCAAATTCCTGAACGATTCACCCTATTGGCTGTTGATGGAAACCTATGTTGACGGTAACAGCCTCACTTGGAAACTCTATTCCACCTCCGATGGACGCAGTGTCATATGGGATACGACAGGCCCAACCAATGTTGTGCCTCCACTGCCGCCCATTTTTGAAGAGAATCCTGAATTAAAAGTAAACGAGATTTTTCAGGTGGATTACGCCGCTCAGGGCGCGGATGTCACCGTAAACCGCACAGTCTGGCGCAGTGGGCAGGTCTATTTTTCAGATAAGTTCCAGACATACTATCAGCCGTGGTCGGCAGTTTGCGAATACGGCCCCGGCACAGAAGACCCTGAAAGGGCAGCCAAAAAGAAAGAACTTTGTCTCTCGCCAAATACTTAAAATAACAAACTATTTTCGCATGGTACAATCCCGGCCTGAAAAAGGAGAATACATGGTCAGTTCAGAATTGCTTGAAATATTACGTTGCCCAAATTGTGTGCGCGAAAAAGACGGCCTGCTTGTCTTGCATAAGGATACCTGGCTCATCTGCCAGGATTGCGGGCGCAAATATCCGATCGTGGATGACATCCCCGTGATGTTGATTGACGAAGGGGATAAATGGATCAACACCGCACAGGATCAACTTCCCATCCCCCCGCCTGCCAAATAAATATGCCTGCATTGAGCGCAGTTTAAATGCCTGCATTGAGCGTAGTCGAAATGCAAAATCTGCTGGCAGAATTAACCAGCGGCGACGACACCCGCGCAGAAAATTCCATTTCCGCCTTGACACAATTGGGAATGGCGGTGATCCCAGCTGTATTGGATTTGACACACGCTGAAGAGGCCGACACCCGCTGGTGGGCAGTGCGCGCCCTCGCAGCCTCGCCTCACACCCGCACCGTTGACCTGCTCCCGCTCCTCAACGACTCAGCCCCCGAAGTGCGCGCCGCCACCGCCCTCGCTCTTTGTAACCATCCACACGAAGATGCGATTGATGCATTGATCCATGCGCTGGCTGACGAAGATTCTCTCACGGCGGGTTTGGCAGGCAATGCTCTTGCGAAGATAGGCAGCCCCTCGGTGCCGAGCCTGCTCAAGGTCATGGCCGAAGCGCCGACAGGCATTCGTATATTGATTTTACGCACTCTCTCAGAAATTCGCGATCATCGCGCCATTCCAGCCCTGATGAATTGCCTGGGAGAGGAATCGGCCGTGTTGCAATACTGGGCTCAAGTAGGACTGGAACGACTTGGGCTGGATATGGTATATATTAAACCCTGAGGTTTTTGAAAAAATGAATAGACTTGAATTCTTGAAAAAAATTAAATTTCCAAAACTTGGGCGCCCCTCCACTGGACAGTTGATATTTTTTGGAGTGACCGTGGCGCTAAGTGTTGCCGCGTTTATCTTTGTTAGTAACTTCACTGCCTGCTGGACGCTGACCGATCTTCCGGGGGTTTCCCCTGCCAGTTGCGAAGGAGGTTTGGGCGCTCTCACCCAATTCAACCCCGAAGGCACTCCGATTGCATTGGATGATTTGCCTCCCACGCCACTCGTCGCTCCCGAATCTGCTTTGCCTCCCGCCTGGGACGGCGCCAGCCGCATTAATATTCTCTTTATCGGTTTGGACGCCCGGGACTGGGCCGCGAATCAAGGCCCGCCGCGCTCGGATACCATGATTCTTTTTACGATTGACCCGCTTACAAAAACTGCGGGTATGTTGTCCATTCCACGAGACTTGTGGGTGAATATCCCTGGTTTTGGGTATAGCCGCATCAATACGGCCTATTCAAGCGGTGAAGGCGCACAGTTACCCGGCGGCGGCCCGGGACTGGCCATGAAAACTGTTGAACAATTGCTGGGCGTCCCTGTGCATTATTTCGCCCAGATTGATTTCTTAACCTTCATTGATATGGTTAATGTTCTTGGGTGCATTACAGTTGTGCCGGAGGAGCGCCTTGTTCTCGATCCCATTGGTTCAGGGCTGGATCATGTTGTGATTACACCCGGCGGCGAGCGCGAACTTTGCGGCTGGAAGGTGCTGGCTTATGCACGTACACGCAAGACCGAGGGAGGCGATTCCGATCGCTCTAGACGCCAGCAGCAGGTGATCTTCGCGCTCCAACAAAAAATATTCGACCCAGAGGTGTTTCCATCATTGATTGCCCAGGCGCCGACACTTTATAAACAGCTGTCCCAGGGTATTCATACCAATATGCCCTTTGAAGATGCCATTAAGCTGGCTGTGCTCGGCAAGGATATTTCACGCGACAGCATCAAAACCGGTGTGATCGATACCAGCATGGTTACGTTCGACAACGTAATTCTGGGCGGGGAAAACGCCAGCATCATGAAACCGGTTGCGGATAAGATTCGTGTGTTGCGCGATGAGATCTTCACCTCAAGCGGACCTCTCAGCCCTCTCGCACAGGGTGACCCGTCTGTGCTGATGCGTGATGAAGAAGCGCGCGTACGAATCCTGGATGGCACTTTTACCGGCCTTGATCAACGCGCCGGCGCATTCTTCCAATCCTATGGCATGAATGTGACCGAGGTTGGCTCTGCTCCTGAAGCTTATGGGTCAACCGTTATTATTTTGTACGGACCCAAGCTTTATACATTGCAATGGATGCAGGGCGTCTTTGGTATTTCAAACCGGCAGATCAAGTTCAGTCCCGACCCAGGTTCTTCAGTGGATATCGAGATCAGGATCGGTACGGATATTGCTGGAAGTATTCCGTAAATAGGTCACAGCAGGGTTAAAACAACATCCCTTTCATTAAGAAAGGGATGTTGTGCTTGTCACCCAGAATATCCTTGAGGATTTACTTCATTCTCTCCGCCACGATCTCCGCGACATCCTTCACCTGAATATTATCTCCATCTGCTTTCGATGCGTCGCTCATCATTGTCAAGCAGAATGGACATCCCACAGCAATCGTGTCCGCGCCAGCCGAATGTCCTGCTGCACTTAGCAGGGTTGATTTGGCTTCGGCGAAACGAGATTCATTCACACGCGCCGTGCCGTTTTCCTCTTCCTTCCACATTTGCGCGCCGCCTGCGCCGCAGCAGAAGGACTTGGCTGAATTGCGCGGCATTTCAATCGTTGTCACGCCGACAGATTGCAGCGTGTTGCGTGGTGCGTCCACTTCTTTATTATGTCGTCCGAGATAGCACGGGTCATGGAAAGTCACTGATAACTGATCACTGCTCACTTCCAAACTGATCTTCCCCGCGCCTACCAACTCATTAATTAACTGAGTGTGATGGATGACTTGATAATTTCCGCCAAAAGCTGGGTATTCATTTTTGATCGTATGCAAACAATGCGGACAGGTCGTCACGATTCGTAATGGGCGGGACGCTTCGCGCCCGCCAACTACTTCATTCAATATTTCAACATTCTGTGAAGCCAGGCCAAAGAAAATATCTTCACGCCCTGCGCGCCTTGCAGAATCGCCTGTGCAGGATTCATTCTTGCCAAGCACTGCGTAATTGACTCCCGCCGCGTTCAAAATTTTTGCGAAGGCTTGCGCAGTTTTTTGAGCGCGCGAATCTGTAGCGGGCGCACATCCCACCCACCATAAAATTTCTGGCTCGGCATTTTGCTCAATCGTTGGCACGCTCATGCCCTCCGCCCATTTCATTCTGTCCGCTTGCGAAACGTTCCATGGATTCATGTTGCGTTCCATACCCTTGAACGCGGTTTCCAATTGTTTGGGGAACGCGCTTTCCATCATCGAAAGATTTCTGCGGATATCTAAAATATCGCGCATCGGTTCATTACCAACAGGGCAAATGTCCACGCATGCGCCGCAGCTCGTGCAAGCCCACACCGCTTCTTCAGAGATCAACTTGGTCATTGGGACATCAGTCAAACCGCCATCGTTCAAATGATAACGCTTGTTAATTTCCAACGCGGCGGGTGAAAGCAGTTTACCTGTGTTGTATTCAGGGCACACTTCCTGACAGCGGAAGCACATGATACAGGCGTAGCTGTCCATGATCTGCTCCCAGCCCAAGTCTTTCATTTTCGCCGCGCCAAATTGCTCAATGGATTGGTCATCGAGATTGACATAACTTAATTGTCCGATGGATTTTCGTTCAGGCTTCAGCGCAAAATTTAAGGGAGCAAAGAATAAGTGAATATGTTTTGAATATGGGAAGTATGGAAGAAACGCGACGACTGCGCCAATGGACAACCAAAACGCAATATGTTCTCCTGCGACCAAGACACTCGCATCCACACCTGACCATAAGCCTGCCACCGTTGAAATGGTGGGTTGCCATCTGTCAGCGTGACCTGCCAACGCCAACCCGAAGGATTCCCCCAAAAACCGCATCAGGTTATGAATAAAGATAAACATCGCAACAATTGCTGAATCACGCATAATGCCAAAACGCGCTTTGGGATGCAGAAGAGTTGTCTCGCGCGTGGATAAAGTCATAGGTCGCAGGATGAAGCGGCGAAGGACCATTGCCACAATGCCAACGATGATCGCGACGTTTGCAATGTCTGCAAGCAGTCTGTATAAATCTCCGAACAGACCTGTGTTATCGAGAAGTTTGAAACCTGTGTACGCGTAAATTAGATCGGCGAGATTGATAAGCAGGAAACTAAGAAACCCCCAGCCAATAAGCGCGTGCAAAATACTTGTCCACAGGCGGAAACGAAAAACGGGTTGGAACAATCCCACCTTTAAGATGAGATCGCCAATCCGTTTATAAGCCAGTGACCAGTTGATTTTGCCTTTCCCGCTGTTGATGTGCTGCATAATGCGCGCAACGCCGCGATAAGTGAAATATAATGAGACAAGCGTAGCAATTATGAAGAGGATTTTTTCAATGGTTGAAAGCATGTGATCTCCTGGAATCAATATGTCATTGCGAGACGGTGCTCTCCCGTCGAAGCAATCCTAGATTAAAAGGTGAGAACTTCTCGATGAGATTTTCCCAATTAGCAGGAGATTGCTCACCTGCACTGCACCAAACGCAGTGCGGTGCAAGTGTTGCAAAGTGCGCTCGCAATGACATCATGAGCCTAGTTTAGCACAACTCACACAATTGTTGCAAAATTCACTAAACTATCCCATATTTCAGTGTTGAGTTTTTCAAATTGCGATTGTGCGAATTCCCAGAACAACCTTTGTGCGCGTGTAAATGGGAAATCAATATGACGCGCCATGTAAATTGTGCGGCGCAAATCGAGACCATCCATTTCAACTTTTTTGATCTGCCCCAAGGCAAGTCCGCGTGCCGCCGCCATTTCAGAGACGAAGGCAATTCCCACGCCGCGTTCTACTGCCATTTCAATGGCTTCCGCGCTGCCAAGTTCCATCACCATGTTAAGTGCGTCCATCGTAATGTTGTGACGTTTTAGACCTTCCAGCACGGTTTCACATGTGCCGGATAATTCTTCGCGCGAGATAATAGGCTGATCCAGCAGATCAGCGGGCAGGGCGTGACCGTAATCCGCCCAAGGGTGTTTGGCAGGAATGATGAGGATGATTCTGTCTTCGAAAAGGGGCACACATTCAATGTCGCGGTGTTCGATGCGGCGGCTGGAAATACCAATTGGGATGGCGCGGCAGAGGAGCCTGTCCACCACGGAATCACGGTTCATTATTCTGACGCGTGGGAGTACAGCGGGATAGTCATGGCGAAACGTGGCGAGCAGGGTGGGGAGCAAATATCTTCCTGCGGAGGTGGAACAGCCGATCAAAAGTTCGCCGCCGATCTGGTTGTTTACATCGTTCAAGCCATCCTCAAGTAACCGCGCAGACAAAAGTACTTCACGCACCATCGGCAGGATGGTCTGGCCGGCTTCGCTGAGTTGCACTGTACGGCCATGGCGCGTAAATAATTTCACGTTGTAAGCGCGTTCAAGCGCCTGAACATTCTGGCTGATGGCAGATTGCGACATGTGCAATCGCCGCGCAGCCTGGCTGAAATTTTTCTCTTCGGCGGCAACCAGGAACACACGCAAGCTGGATAACTCGACCATTTTCCTCTCTGTAATAAGAAACTCTGATACCTGTCTATGATAAGGATAAGCGTTTGTCATCTACGTTGCCAGTGTGAATTGTCAATACTTGTGTGTGAACGGATGGGGGAAATACCCCAGAAGAAAAACTGCCCACGAGAAACCCCGTGGGCAGTTTTGTGACTGTGATATGAGTTATTTGACTACTGGAAGTTCAGCAGCGGCCCAGCCATTCATTCCGCCGGCCAGGTTGCGGATGTTGGTATAGCCCAGGAATTGCAGATACATCATGGTAATCGCACCGCGATGACCGGATTTGCAGATCGTGATAATGGGCATGGCCTTATCAGCAGGCAAGGATGCCAGGTTGACGGGCAGATCATTTATGAAGACCAGAGTTGTGCCATCGATATAACCATCGGTAGTTTTTTCTTCCTCGGAGCGAAGATCAAGCATGAAGGGAATCGTCCCGCCAGCGATTTCAGTATTCAGGTCTACTGCTTTGATGGAACCAAAGCCTTCAGAAAGGTTACTCAGGTAAGCATCCAAAGCTGCCAGACGGGTGGCATCTACCTCGGGAGCAGTGCCAGCAACCGGGGCGGCAGGAACGCCAGTCTCAACTGCGAACTCAGCCTTGACCCAGCCATTCATCCCGCCAGCCAGGTTGATCACATCCGTGTAACCGAGCAAGCGCAGGGATGCCACTGCAAGAGCGCCGCGATGACCAGATGCGCAGTAGACAACTATCTTCTGATCTTGAGCGGGGAGTTTATCCAGATTCTTGAGCAGGTCGCGAATGGGGATATTGATTGCGCCAACAATATAGCCATTCTCAGCGATTTCGGAGGCTTCTCGCAGGTCCACAATGAAAGGTGGATTCTCAACCAGCAAGCCATTGAGTCCATCGGCTTTTATGGTGTAGAACCCCTGATCGGCGGGCAGGGTGGACACGAACTCCTGCCACACGACGGGCCAGTTTACCCATCCGACCACCGGCATGTTGGCGTTCTTCCAGGCGTTAAGTCCACCGGCAAGGTTGGTGACGTTGGTGTAACCCAGGAGGCGCAGTCCCATCACAACCACAGAGCCGCGATGACCGGAGACGCAATGCACAACGATTGGCGCATCCTTGGCGGGGAGTTTATCCAGGCTGGAGAAGATCTCCTGCATCGGCACGTTGACCGCGCCTTCGATGTAGCCGTCTTTGGCAAATTCTTCGGCGGTGCGGATGTCAACAATGGCGGGCGGGGTGGCGCTGGCTAACGCTTCACCCAGCGCGTCGGTTTTGATTGCAAAGTAACCCTCGGGCAAGCCGGCGAGGAAGCCATTAAGCGCCTCGAATAATTTCTGGTCTGCAATGACGGGGGCGCTGATGGCCGCGGCCGCTTCAGGCATGACGCTAGTCACGACGGGCAGGCTGGCTTTCTTCCAGCCGCCCAGTCCGCCCGCGAGATTGCGGACGTTGGTATAGCCCAGCAATTTGAGAGTCGCAAAGACCATGCCGGCGCGGTGACCGGACGCGCAATAGACGACGATCAGTTCGTCGAGGCCGGGCAGTTTATCGAGGTTGGCGAGGACTTCGCGCACCGGGATATTGACCGCGCCTTCGATATAACCGTCGGTTTCCAATTCAGCGGTCTCGCGGACATCGAGAATGAAGGGCGCTTTGTCAACAAGTTCTTCGCTCAACGCGGTGGGCTTGACTGTGCCGTACCCTGCATCGGCGGGCAGTTCTGAAACGAGCGTTGCGAAGAGGGCTTGAAAATCGGACCCAGTTTCGACAACGGGGGCTTCCGTTACAGCTGCAACGGGAACTTCGGTCACTTCCACGACGGGTTTAGCGGCGGGCGCACAGGCGCTCAGGATCATGCTGACCACAATCAGTAATCCAAACAATACTTGCACTTTCTTAGACATGGTGATTCTCCTTAAGATATTTTCTATCAAGTTACTGCTGTAACTTGTGGCAACCGGAACAATTATCGTCTTTGTAAATCGTATGGTCTTCGGGACTTATGGGCGCATTGCGAATGCCATCGGTATGACATACCGTGCACATATTCGAGACTTGTTCCAAATGGTCAGCGGGCATGGCAGGCGCATTGAGCATTTGTTCAAGCGTGACTATTGGCGGCAGGGTTTCGACAATCACGGAGAGATTGGCTTTCAACTCTTCGGGTTTTACCTTGTCCGCAGTCAGGAAGATGCCCGCGTCGCCGTTGTGACACGCTTCGCAGGAGGCGTTTTGCGACGTATTCTTTTGGATGTTGTGCGGCGTGGCATAGCTCCACGTGGGGAGCGCATTGAAATCAGGTAAGAGATCCTCGCCGTAAAATTCATAAGCATTCGCCGCGGCAGGGACATGGCGCACAGGCACATAGGCGTAAGGCCGTTCTTCAGATTGAATTGGATTGCGACCAATCAGGAAAGTCTGGTACGTTGCTTCGGTCTCGAAGAACGGATTGCCGCTCGTTTCGCTTATCGCCACATGACAGCCATCACAACTTGTGTACGTGATCGAGTGGCATACCTGACACGATAATTTTTCGCCATGCACCTGATGCATCGGGTTATCGTCACCGCCGGGAACAGCCTCTACATGGCAGTCCACGCATTTCGGGGATTCCATACCGGCCAGGCGATTGACTTCAGCAGTCGTTGCATCGGTGGCTGTGCCATGCAAGTCTGCGCCTTCGTGGCACTTCACGCAGTTCATACGCGCCTCGCGAAAATGCACATCGCCTGCAATCCCTTCGTTCTTGCCGAGGAATTCATTGCCCACGCGGCTGCCGTGACAGGCCGTGCACGAACGCGTCATTGGCGGGGTCGTTTCAAAAACGTGACCTGTGAAGAAGCCACCGCCTACATTCTTCGGCTGGCTCACATGACATTCACCGCAGGTAGTGTGACAAGTGGCACAATGGTTGCCGAACATCTTTTCGAGGGCAGGATGATTTTCAGGAACTTCACCGCTGCGCGCATCCAATGCAGTCCAATATCCCTGCTGGGTGGAGTGAAGCGCAAATGGATAGGTAGCGGCCTGCTCGGAATGGCACTCACCGCCGCAATACTTTTCAGGTTCCGAGCTTGGGCTGGCTACCAGTCCCTCGTGCGCGGTTTCTTTATCTGCCGACTGTACGCCGTTATGACAATTCACGCAGGCAATTTGCCCGTGTTCGGTGGGCAGGAACTTCTCGTTATCAACCAACACTTTCTGCCAGGGCTCCAACGGAGCCACATCGCCCCCTCAGCCAACGCCTTTGGATTCCTTTTCCGCCACCACAATAGGCATGGCCGTATCGATCAAGCGCTGCTTGTCGGTATGGCAATTCAAGCATTCGTTACTGACAGGCCGGCAGAAGCCGCCGCTTCCACAGTGGACTCCACGCTGGGATCATCCGTCCCGACGGCTGTCTCGGTGGGGGATTTGGATGCGCACGCTGTAAGCGCAAACAGGGCAACGATCAGTAAAATGGAAATTTTAAGTTTTGACAAGATGACCTCTCAATTTGTGGATTATTTCACAAATTGTATTCCAATCCCTTATACAAACAAGTGATTTATATAATATGCACTTATTAGACTTACTTATCAGGAAGTATTATCTGTGCTGAATGAGAATTTTCCCACGCCTCTTCCCCCACCCTAAACTTGCCACTGTTCCTTTGGCTGATTGCCACTCTGATAAATTTACTCACCTTACGCAGTTTCAATCCCGAAGGGATGGCAGAATTATAGAAATTGCTTAGTTGACTAAAGCTGCCGTCCTCGGCGGCGTTTCCCTGGCACCGCCCGCCAATGCAGGTGTGCCAGTAAGTCTTGCGCCGAAGACGGCGCAAGGAGCATTGCCTGAAGATGAGAAATTAAAACAAAAACCGCCTGGATACAAGCGGTTGAATTATTCCATCAAAACGAGCGGGTGTTTAAAATTATCTGCTTTTATTTACTGATGTCGTTCACGTAATCCACTGCGCCGGAGCAGGCTCCACTGAGATAAGCTGAGACATTTTCCCATGTGAGTTCGAGGTTTCTGCCTTGCGTATTGGTGATGCCCTCTGCCAGACAGCCGCCGCCGGCGTTGTAATTAACCAATGTGAATTTCCACAGGTCTTCATACGAACCAGTTTCACCAGCGGTTTTGCCTGTGTAGTTAAAGACTACCTGCCCCATTTGTTCGCAATTGGCGAGCATGGTATGCGCAAAGACACCCACTGAAAAATCCGCTTGCGTGAGGTCAAGTCCGAGCGGACAATTTTCGCAAGTGGCATTAACGCTTTCCACCAAAGCGCGGCGCAGCGCAATTTGAGATTCTTCATCAAGGTGCATGTATCCCGTGCCGCAAACGCTGGACTCCATCACCAGCGGGCAAAATTGATTGTAGAAGGAATTATTCCAGAAGAGGGTGGTATCTGCGCCGTTCTCCGTCAGTTGACCCAGCCCCGCGTCGCCAACTGCCTGATAGATGCCCGGCCAAAACTGGCTTTCGCGCGCGAAGAGATTTTTGATCAAGCGCGCCGGCACACCTGTTTCTTTGGCCGTATTGAGGATCAGTTGATCAAATTGATCCTGCCATTCATTCACAGCCTCGCGTGATTTTTCCAACCCGCATTGATTTACCAAATTGCCGGCAGCCAGACCACCATCGAGGCAGGAACTTGCGTCCACCACGCCTTGCAGGATCAGGTTTGCGGCAAGGTAGGAGTAGGGAATATCACTGCTGAGTTCTTCGCTTCGTTTTGGGGTGCTGAGCCATTCTGGCACGCCGCCAATTGGGGGAAATACTCCCCATGTATCGGAACAACTCGCAACAGCCTCTCCCTGCCATTGTGAAGAAAGAACGTCCACAAACCAATACAGTTGGTCCGGGTCGCCTTCATCGGCAAATTTTACGCGGACTTGCGCGCTGTAAACAAGACTGCTATCTCCATACGATGAATATGACCAGAATTCAACAGCCGCGCCATCTTCATCTGTTTCGGGGATGCGGAATTTGCAAACGTCTGCATCATCACAAGAAAATGGCTCGCCGTCGTATATCCCCTCGATGCGGATGATGGCTTCGTTTGGCAAAGGTTCCTGGCCGCTGATGACGAGTGTTGGTTTAGTTTCACAGATATTGGTGGATTTGCTTAATATCGGTTCACAATCTTCAAGCGAGATCCAAGCGCTGGCTGGCGCGAGCTGCATGGATATCTCTTTTTCCTTTGTTGTGCTGTTCACAAGGAAAGTGTAATAGCCAATGCAATTTTCAATATCGTTCAGGTTGCATGGTGGTTGAGAAATCCATTTTTTATAGATCTTTTCCCCGCAGTCTCTATAAATTTCTTCCGGCAGCGGGGGACTTTCGTGGTCGGTATTCACTGAGCATACGACATTATCCCCGTCCCAAGTCGCAACATACCATTCGTAGGAAGTATATTCCACGGTGATGACGGAATATCGATCCGGGCCAGGCGGTGGATTGGGAGCAGGAGCAGGCAGGAGGCTTGTGCTGAGCGGAGGCGAAGCATCGCGTGTGAACGCCATGTTTGAAATGGCGACCATGATTGAGATTAGGCCAATCGTCCAGCGAGGTCTTTGCATTTGAAAAAGAGCCCGCCTTGATTATACGCGGACTCCTTTTCAAATGGTTTATTTCTTTTTGGTTTTTTTCGTACCAAGAGACTTGAGAGTTTCAAGATCCTGCTTGAGGTTCTTATTGCGCTGGTAAATACTAAAAACATATATGCCCATGGTCAGGAAAGTGATGATATAGCCTGCGATCATGTAGCCTGAGGTATCGGGAGTGATTTCCATTTTATGCTCCAATTACAATGAGAGGTTGAGTTTGAGTTCTTCGACCTTGTCCTGCAAGCGGCCAAGACGGATGCGATGCCAGATCAGGTCAATGAAGATAATGGTGAAAGCGAAGAGGGAGAAGAAGAAGGCAGCGCGCATATCGGTTGTCATGCTGAAGCCGCCCTCTGCCTCGGCGCTTTGGCTGCCGATGACGACGGGATGAATAGTGCGGAAGAGGCGGATGACCATGAAGGTGATCGGCGCGCTGAGACCGCCCAGCAGGGTGTAGACTGCTCCGAAGCGCGCTCGTTTTTCGGGATCTTCGATACCCTGGCGCAGCATGAAATAGGCAATGTAGATAAGCTCAGTCACTGCGGCCGTGGTAAGACGGGGATCCCAGGTCCACCAGGTGTTCCAGACGGGGCGTGCCCAAATGGAGCCGAGCACAATAGTGATGAAGAAGAACATCGTGCTGACTTCGACTGCCGCAACCTCGAAGCGGTCCCATTTCATGTCTTTGGTGGCCAGGTAGGCAATGCCTGCAATCGCTGCGAGGATAAAACCGAGCAGCCCCACCCAGGCCGTACCGACATGGAAATAGAAGACGCGTTGTACATCTCCCATGACAAGTTCAGTGGGAGCGAAGACGAGCGCCAGGTAGGCAGCAACGCCGAGCACGATGATGGAAACAACATCCAAAATTGAGAGTACGATTGGTTTGGATTGCATTGGACGAACTCCTTTTTCGATTTACGATTTTCTAATTACGATTTTCAACTCGCTGACTCGCTTATTGGTTGACTTGCTGATTTGCATTCACTCCTCAACAACAAAATCAAATACCATAAAAGCGACAGCGATGAAGACTATGTCGTAGACAATGAGCAGGTTGAGCGGGGCGAGGATCTCTGCAAAAGTTGCGTTGTTTAATAATCCACCACTAGCTTTGACGGAAGCTAAAAGGACAGGGATAGCCACAGGGAAAAGCAGAATCGGGAGCAATACATCCCGCGTGCGGGTTTGCACGGACATGGCAGAAAGCAAAGTGCCGACGGCAATATAACCAATCGAGCCAAGTAAAATCACGCCGAGAAAAGCAGGTTGAAAGATGCGGACTTCGTTATACAGCAGGGCATACAGCGGCAGGACAATCGCCTCCACAATAAGCATGAAAGCCAGGTTGCTGATGGCTTTTCCAAAGAAGATGGCAGAGCGATCAACGGGCGCGAGCAGGAGACCATCCAGACAGCCGCGGTCTTTTTCCACGGCCATGGAGCGGTTCAAGCCGAGAGTGCCAGCGAAGGCGAAGGTTGTCCATAAGACGCCGGCAGTGACGGATTGGCGCACTTTAATATCCAATTCAAGTGCAAAGTTGAAGATCAGGATAACCAGCATGGAAAAGACCAGCATGGCGGAAAGTAATTCGCGAGAGCGAAACTCCGCGGCGAGGTCTTTTTGGACGATTGCCATTGTTGCTTTGAAGAACGTCGGCTTGGCGAGGAAACGCGGAGCGGCAGAAGGCGGAAGGCGGAAGGCGGAAGACATTCTGCCTCCTACCTTCCGCTTTCTGTTTCCGATGATCTTTGATTTAGTTGCCATAATTATTCCACCAACGCCTGTTTATAAAACGTGAGCAAATTTGTTTTCTTTAATTCTTTTTGTGTTGCTGTCGCCGTAATCACACCTCGCGAGAGAATGTCGAAGCGGGTGGCGAGGTCTTCGGCGCGGGCGAGGTCGTGAGAGGTCATGACCACGGTGCGTCCGGTTGCGGCAACAGTGCGGAGCACATCATCCAGCATTTCAGAGGCATCCTGATCCAAACCCGTATAGGGCTCATCAAACAAGATCACTTCAGGGTCGTGGATGACCGCTCTGCCAATTGCGAGTCGTTGCTGCATGCCGCGTGAAAATGTGCGGACGAGATCTTTGCGGCGATTTTCAAGCCCAACCATCTCTAAGACTAGAGTGATCCGTGATTGGAAATTGGTAATGCCATACATGCGGGCGTAGAATTGTAAATTTTCTTCTGCAGTCAAGTCAGGATATAACAAGGGCATGTGCGTAACCACACCCAATTTGGCGCGGACCTGGGCAGATTCATTCGGGAGGGAATATCCTGCCACTTTCACACTTCCCATGGACGCCCGCGAGAGGGAAGCCAAAATCCGCAGGAAGGTGGTTTTGCCGGAGCCGTTTGGACCGAGCAAGGCCACAAATTCACCGGGCTCAACGGAAAAATCCACACCGCGCAGGATGGTTTTAAGCCCAAAGCGTTTGACGAGTTTTTTGACTTCGATCATTGGAAATTCCATATGTCGTTGCGAGGGTGCACTTGCACTTTGCCCGAAGCGTCGCCGTGGCGCCGTGGCGACCTCCATCACGATGTGGGGATTGCTTCCCTTCGACACGGTGAGCGAAAGTCGAACCGTCAGGACAGGCGTTGGGAAGAGCGCCCTCCTCGCGATGACATGTTATTTATGATTTTCTCTTCAACGCGTTCTTCAATTCCTCGCGTCGTTGTTTGTAGGCTGGGTCTGAGAGTTTGCCGGCGCGGTGCAGATCGTCGAGTGCGATGATGGCATCCATGATGGATTGAGTGTCGCCAAATTCAGACTCTTGCTCTTCAATCTCCTCCTCTTTATTCCTGTCGCGCATGTACATCCACACGCCGGCAAGGATAAGCGCCAGTCCGAACGCGCCGACGCCGATCAACAGCGTTTTGTTTTGGGTGATATCGGGGTTGACAGCCGTCGTCTCCGGTTTTCCTGTGATTGTGAAATCAATGCTCTCATCTACCTTCAAACCGCTGGCTGAGTAAACGTGGAAGTTCATGGTCTCCAACGCCTGCAACCCTTGATCAGTTAGTGTCTTGCCTTCTGCATCCATGCCTTCAGGCAGGTACAAGGTGATGCCGCCAATGGGCAGGCGCGCGGGCTGTGAAATGACGATCTCTTTTGTCTTCGGAAGGGAAGCGAACGCGATCAGTCCGTAAGGTGTTTCGCTGGGCGGCATGGCAAAGCCGTTTGCAGTTGGCACGAAGGGCGCGCTATTCTGCGTGGCTTCGTAGCCAAGTCCTTCTGCGCCGTCGGGGGATGCGATAAAAGGCACAACTTGTTTATCGCCCATAGTGATGATGATGGTTTTATCGCTTGTGTTGACGATGGAATACACCGCGAAGATCTGCGCGACATCGGCATTTGCAAAGTCAAAGAAAACTTGAACTGTATCAATTCTCAAAGCGGAGAAATCCTCTGTGGCGGCATAAACGACAATGGTTGGCAGAACCAATTCGGCAGCTTCGGCTGGCACAACCGCATATCCAGATTGATAACTCAAACCGTCTACTTCAAGTTCTGTCAGGTAAATCCGGCTTTCAACGAGCTCAGTTTCGAAAATATAAGTCCCGTCTGCATTGACAGTTGCTTCGAGGTTGACAATTTCCTGCGGTCCTGCGCTTGGGTCACTGCCGTGGTCATAACCGCGCAAGGTAATCTTAAGATCGGTTGGGAATTCTACGCCCGAACGATTTTCAATGATACCGCTGACCTTGCCCGCGCTGGCGGCGACAGGTGAACCGGTCACAGTTGCTTCGGGCGTGACCAATGCCTGGACTGTGGCACCGAGAGGCGTTGCCTCGGCGGTGATGGGTGTCTCGGAAACAGGAGCAGCTTTTGGAGAGGAGGGAGGCGCGAAGGTCAAAGTGCGAATGTATGCCGCAACTGCGTAGGCTTCGTCGTCGCTGAAATTGCTTCCAAATGCCGGGATATCGCCCTCGCCTTCTTTGATCAACTTTACGATTTCATCCGCAGAGAGCGCGGACATCATTTCCTGGTTGTTGAAAAACTCGGCGCAGTCCGCACAGTTTTCTTCGAATAAAGATTTGCCTGTTTCTATTTGTTGAGGCGTGGTATGGAATGTCAAAGCATACGAGATAACATCCCAGCGTTGCTGATCACTCAGGCTTAAGAACGGAGGCATGAAACGATCAAGGTTGCCTTGTGTGACAGTCGTAAACCACTTTGCGGGAGATGCTCTGTGGGCGGTTTCGGGCAAGGCAAAAGCCGCAACCGTCACCGGTAATTGCTTGCCATCAGGGCCATCGCCGAGACCTGTATTGCCGTGGCAGGGCATGCATTTTTCCACATAGATCGCTGCGCCATTTTCAATGTCTGGAGCGCTGGCAGGGTAAAGCGGTCCCAGCGTGGGGGCTGGGGTAGGGACAACATAGCCGGGCGGGGGAGTGACATCTGCCGCCAGGGTGAAGTTACAAGCAGCAAGCAGGATTGCGCTGATCGCTAAAATGATGGTGTGACGTAATTTCATGAGTTCCTCAATATTCCCTCACCCTAACCCTCTCCCAAAATGGGAGAGGGGACTCCCTTCCCCCACTTGGGGGAAGGGTTGGGGATGAGGGGTTTTTTTACTTCAGCGCCTTCCCACAGGAGGGGCAGAATTTATCAGTGACCAAAACAGGCTGGCCGCATTTTGGGCAAAAGCCGGCAGATTTACTTTTGTGTTCCTTGCGCCGCGCCGCAATCATGGATTCGAGTTCATCATCGTTGAACTGTGCAACTCTCTCGGAGGAGTCCGCTCGTTTTGCGGCAGCGGCTTTTTCAATGCGCGCTTCGGCATTGGTTGCGGCGGATGAACCCGGTGCGAGTTCATCAAGTTTGTGAAGAATTTCCGCGCCTTTTTGTAGAAGCGCGGCGCGATGTTGGGGGTAATCCTCCGGAGGGATTTTGGCGAGTTGGAAATCAAAATCAAGCTCTTGCAACGAATTGATCACGCGATCACGTTCTGCTTTCAAAGCAGAGACTTGATGGGTTTCACGCGAATGCGGCGCGCGCGTGCGCCGAGCGCTTATGGTGAACGGTGCATATAAATAGACGCCGACGATCACGATCACAGCCAGTACCAGAAAAAGTGAGCCTAATTCCATGTTTCCGCCTTAAGGGTTTTTTTGTGCAATGATGGATTTGATTTCATTTACCGAAAGGAAAGGCCCGACCTTCACATAATACAGAACACCTTTCTGGTCTATAAAATACGTTTCAGGCACGCCGCGAATACGAAATAATTGGGAGATCTTTGTGCCCATATCGGGGCCGTTGGAATAGGTGATTCCAAATTTTTTCAGATATGCGCGCGCTTCGGGCTCAGTGTCTACGTAATCTGCACCGAGAAAAACCACCTCGCCGCCTGGCTCGTAAAACTTCCATGCTTCCTCGAGTTCGGCGGCCTCCTGTTCACAGGGTTTGCACCACGAAGCCCAGAAATTCAGCACAACAACTTTTCCTTGAAAATCCGAAAGCTGTACTTCGCTCCTGCCTTCATATTCATAACCGCTGAATAATGACAATGTAAAATCGGGAATCACATCGCCGGGCTGTACCGTCCCTTGCTGGCGTTTGCTGAGGATCACGCCCACCAGCGCGAGCAAGCTAACGATAAGTAACCAGATGATAATCTGAGCCCAGAGCGGCACGCCGCGCTTTTGAGGGACTGTTTCAGTCATGACATTCTCCAAAAGCCCTCATCCCCAGCCCTCTCCCCGAAGGGGAGAGGGCTGGGGATGAGGGGAAATTATTTTCTTGTCTTCAACTCTTCTTCGAGACGGGCCACATAATCATCCTCTGCCGGGGAGGACGCTTCGCTTCGCTCTCCGCCCGAGCCTGCCGCTTGCACTTTGGGCTTTGTCCACTCCCGGAAAGAGCGAAAGAGGATGAACGACCCTAAAAGGATAATAGCAGGCGGCAGGATATAAACCAGCCAGTTCAACCCCGTGCGTGGAGGTTCAGCCAGCACGCGCGCGCCGTAGTTATCCACAAAATATTGTTTGATTTCCGCCTCTGTCATCCCTTGTGAAAGTTGCAGGCGGATCAGTTCGCGCCACTGACGGCAGGCTTCCGTTGGGCATACGTCCAGCGGGGTGTTTTCACAAACAGGGCAATACAACTGCTGGGCAATTGCGTTCACTTCATCATCAGTGGGGGCGTTGTCTTGCGCGAAGCAGGTTGATAAAATAGGCTTGCAAAGCTAAACAGCATCGCTAGTACTACATAATTAGTAATCCGTAATTTTCTTTTATTCATTTCGTTGTTTCTCCATTTCAATTACGAATTACTTTAATCTGCCGCGCTGGTTTGACTTACGCTTCTGGCAACTCGTGCAGGTTCCTCCGCTGGGTCATGATCGGGCCAGGCGGCAAAAATGATGCCAAAGAGGAAGAGCAAACTGCCGATCCATAGCCAGTTCACCAATGGGTTGACATACACTTTGAATGTTGCGCCAAGGTTTGAAACAGGCTGCCAATCCACGAGCAGGACGTAGAGATCATCTCTTAAGGTTGAACGTTGACCGGGGATGGTCATGTTTTGCTGGGAGTCAAAATAATAGTCTATGCGCGGGTTGAGTTGGCCGAGGTAAATTCCGTTTTCATACACATCTAAAACAGCGCGGGTGTGATTCACGCCTTCGCTCTGGCTGTCCCAGGAAGCGAGTTCGCGGTATTCGATGGTATAGCCTGCAATATTCAATTGCTCGCCTTGTGAGAGCGTACCTTGTGTTTCTTTTTGGAAGATCTCGATGCCAAGAATGCCAATGGCCATCAAGGCCATGCTGATGTGGATGATGTAGCCACCGTAGCGGCGGCGGTTGCGTCCCATCAAGCGTGAGAGGGCAGTGAAGGAATTCTCATTCTGCGCTTTTTGCCTTGCCCGCGCGCCGCGCCAAAACTCATGCAGAGTCGCGAACAGTGTCAGCGCAACCAGGAAGAAGCCGACTAATGCGCCCGGGATTTGTGTGTAAGTGAAGAACAGTGTCACAGTCACAAGCAGAGCAGCAATTGCAGATTTCCAGATCGCGCGTCCAAGCGTCTGGATTGTGGAATGTCCCCATGCAGAGAGCGGAGCGATTGCCATCAGGAAGAGCAGTGCCGAGAAGAGCGGGGCAGTGGCGCGTTCATAAAAAGGCGGGCCGACGGTCACTTTTTGACCCGTGACCAACTCGGAAATGAGCGGGAAGATCACGCCCCAGAAACAAACAACCAGAATGCTCATGAAAAGCAGGTTATTGAGCAGGAACAATGCCTCGCGGGAAAGCATGGACTTCATTTCGGTTTCGCTGCGCAGGATCGGCCAGCGCCAAATCACCAGCGCCACAGATACAACCAGCGTCAAGGTTACATAGCCCATGAAGAAGGGGCCGATCGGGCTATTTGCAAAGGCATGGACAGATGAAAGCACGCCGGAGCGGGTCAGGAAAGTTCCAAAGATGACAAGCGCGTACGTGAGGATGACGAGAATCATATTCCAGTGTTTAAGCAAACCTCGTTTTTCCTGGATCATGACGGAGTGCAAAAAGGCGGTGCCGGTCAACCAGGGCATGAAAGCCGCGATCTCAACCGGGTCCCAGCCCCAGTAGCCGCCCCAGCCTAAAACGTCATAAGCCCAGCGTCCGCCAAGCACAAGGCCAAAAGACAGGAATAACCAGGCCCACAAAGACCAGCGGCGGGGGATGCGAATCCAACGATCGTCACTGCGGCCCGTGATGAGCGCCGCCATGGCGAAGGCGTAAGGGATAACGAAAGATACGAAGCCAAGATAAAGCATGGGCGGATGAATGACCATGCCCGGGTGGCGCAGAAGCGGATTCAATCCCTGCCCNTCCTGCGGCGTGAACAAAGTCGCATTTGCGATCGGCGCGAACATGCNAGGTTGAACGTTNNCGTNNACGAGCCAGAAGCGTGNGAAAGGATTTTCGAAAAAGACAGACATGCCGAGGAAGAATGTGAGCGTGATGGCTGTCACCACAATTACCCANGGCAGGAACTCAATATCACGATCCCATTTTCGCAAGGTGACTGCNGAGGTGAAGACCGCCAGAAGCCAGGACCAAAATACGAGCGAACCGGCTTGACCGCCCCACCAGGCTGTAATTTTGAGATAAGTTGGCATACTGCGGCTGGTCACTTCATAGACGAAAGCGACTTCAAAGTGATTGTTTATCAGCAGGTAGATCAGCACTGCCGCTGAAAGAGAAATTAGCGGGAAGGTCAGCAGCATGGCACGCCGCGCACTTTCCACCAGCGCAGGGGATTTGTTGGCCGCGCCATAAACCGCCGTAACGCCGCTATAGATCGCGACAATAAAACTTACCACTAAAACGCCATATCCAAATTCTGCAAACATAACNATGCTCCAAAGGCTCTAGCCGCCGTCCTCGGCGGCGGGGACGCCGCGAGAGCATTGGCTTGAATGGAAATAAAACCTGATAGGCAATAACCAATCCAGCAGGTTGTTTTTTTAATTGGTTGCGGCTTGTTCTGGAACCGCTTCTTCATACCGAGTGGGGCATTTGAGCAAAAGTTCATCGGCATGGAAGATGCCATCCGCGCCGATCCTGCCTGTCATGATGGCTTGCGCCTCACCGCGCAGTAAATCTGGTTTGGGACCCACGTAAACGACAGACACACGCTGACGGGATGGATCATTCACGGCTTGATAAAGCACTTCAGCCAGACCGCCTTGCGCTTCAATTTCATTATTATCGCCAGAGACATGCGCGATCTCAAATGTAAGATTAAGCGTCTCTGCATCATATTGGATCGTGTCACCGATTACCGCTCCGGAAAGACGCAGGCTTTTTCCAA
>JGI1356J14229_10001226_pt1 | contig 21608 bp, 19 predicted proteins | sample Subgrocontami58m_FD_14229 | JGI IMG/M metagenome (IMG submission 14229) | reverse complement strand
CCTTCGCTATCCACAATATCAATCTTTACTGGAAGACGACCATCGAGGTTATGAGTTGCACATGATAAGCATGGATCATAAGCTCGAATTGCCATTTCAACTCGATTTAAAATCCCTTGATCATATTTCCCGTCTTTAATCAGCAGCTTTGCAGCTTGATTTACCGACATATTGATGGGTGCATTATTGTGCGTTGTACCAACAATAAGATTCATATTGGTTATTAATCCCTTATCATCTGTCTCATAATCGTGGATTAATGTTCCTCTTGGTGCTTCAACACATCCAACACCTCTTGCTGCTCTTGGGGTTACCGGGACTCTTGTTTCTCTACTTGTAATTTCAGGATCATTTAGTAACTCTACTGCATGTTCCGCATTATAAAGAAGTTCAATCAGTCGAGCCCAATGATATAAAAGTGTTAGCTGAGCCGGACGGCCAAATTTTGCTCTGAACTCTTCGAATTCTTTTTGAGCTAACGGCGTTGCCATTTTATCTGCAACGTTAATTCTTGCCAGCGAATTAGTTCTATAAATACCTTTAGGGTTGTCAATGTCCATAGAAAAACCTTCACCCCAGGATTTTGCATATGGAAACTTTAGATACGACCAGTCTTCAACCCGTTCTGAAATAAAATCTGTATACTGATCGTATGCAAAATCTGTATATGAGCCGTCAGGTTTCATAAGTCGTAGTTTTCCATCATAAACATTCAAAGCACCATCTTCCGAAACTGTACCCATAAAGCCTGAATTGAAAACACCTAATACTTTAACAGTATCAAGATATTTTGGGAAAATATTTTCTTTTGCAAAAGCAATCGAGAATTTTGCGAATTCAAGAACTTCTTCCGCCATCGGAAGAACTACATCTCTTTCTTTTTGCGTTAAAGGTTTACTAAATCCTCCAGGTACAGCAGTAACAGGATGAATTGATTTGCCGGATATGATATCAAGCATCTGTGTGCCTAAATGCCTGTTACGTACAACTTTTTTGCCTATCTCCGGATTAGCTTGTGCAATTCCAAATACATTTCTGACCGAATAATCTGCATCCGGTCCCATAACAAAATCAGGACCCGATAAGAAAAAGAAATGCAGAATATGTTCCTCTGTGTAAGCAATACTATTGCAAAGATCACGAAGTTTTTTCCCAGCCGGGGCAGGTTGAACTCCAAAGACAGCATCGTTAGCTTTTGCAGAAGCCAAATGATGCGACCACGGACAAACACCGCAGATACTGGTAACAATCCTGGGTATTTCTTCCACAGGTCTGCCAATGCAAAATTTTTCAAATCCTCTTAATTCAACAACATTTACTCTGGTATCTGCAACATTACCTGTATCATCAAGTTGAATTGTAATTTTTGCATGTCCTTCAATTCGTGAAACCGGTTGTATTATTATTTGTTTTCCCATTTCTATTCCCTCCTTCCTGCTGTTGGCAAAGGTCGTAGGCGTTTTTGCCCTCCGATATAACGGTTGAATAATGCACGTCTATCATCAACAAGTTTTGCATCAAGTCCTATAGATGAAAGAGCGCTCATCATATCAACCATCGGATTTGCATCACTTCTAATTGGACCGAAACAGCCCCGGCAAGGCATATATCCCTTAACGCAGCGAGGAATATTTTCTTCTCCGTTCATTGGTTTTCCGCATCCCGATTTTGTAACAGGTCCTAAACAAATAATTCCCTGCTCGTTAAAACATCTCATAGAATTATATTCTCCAGGAGTGAACTCCGCATCTTGTAATGGTCTTTTCAAATTGAAACTGCTCTTCTCTTCACGTTTGGTCGGACAGTCATCACAAACACTTCTTTCTGGAAGTGAAAACGGTTTTCCGCTAAGAAGTGCAGTCAATGCTTCCACGATGATAGCCGGATTCATAGGGCAGCCGGGAATAGCTAGATCAACTTTTACGACTTCATCAAGAGCATAAACCCTGTCGGTAAGGGGTGGAAGATCAACAGATGGAGTATTATTCGATTCAGTACTTTTTGAATCCCGGAATACTTTATTATATAATTCTTGCAGTTCATACATATTAGCGAGCGCTGGAATTCCTCCAAAGCAAGCGCATGAACCAAGTGCAATAAGAGTTCCACATTTTTTCCTCATCTCTTCTGCAACATGTTTTTCTTTCTCGTTTCTTATTCCACCGGAGATCATTCCAACATCGGCTTGAGGAATCTCAAGTTCAGTTTTTTCACCAGTCTGTCCGTAGTACTTGTGATCCATTAAAACCGGCATATGAACAAATTGGAGTGATGGAAGTAGATCGAGAAGTTGTTCTCCTATATCAAGGATGGATATTTCACATCCTCCGCAGATATTGAGCCATTCTTCAGCTACAGTTGCCATTAATCCTCCTTCTATACATATTGAAAAATGAAGTGGATACAACTCACCACTTCTTTTATTTAACGATTACCTTCAATTTTTACTTCGGCTGCTGCGCGCCGACTATAGACAAAATATTTCCCATCTTCCTCTATGAGTTGCGTCTCGAATCTGTCTTTAGAATATTTATCAACATTCTCCTTCGCAGCAGATTCTGACTCATAGTTTATTCCATCCCACATAAACTTTTTGCCATCAATTATTTTTACGTTTTCTGCCAATAGTTACCTCCTAAATTTTACATTTCATTTATTTTTACGAGTTACTACTCAGCATATTGAGAAAATAATTTTAATGAATAATACTAAACAAAAAATGAAAAATGCTTAAGTGTCTTTTGACGATTTATTTTTTCGGGCAGTTTCTACACTTCTCACAAAGATTGAAATCAATTCTTTGCATTCAATAATACCTTTATCAACTTTTGTAAAATCTTTAACAAGAGGTTTTCTTCGGATAATTTGTAACGCAACATGTGTCTCTTTAAGTTCTTTTAACCAGATTTTCATCTTATGAATAAAATCATTGCGTGATTCAGCAACCTGTGCTTCACCATAATTGAATGCGGGCGATGTGCCTGAACGAAGTAATTGTCCTGCAATGTGATTTCCTGCCCGAGTATTAGGCAGCATTTCAACAATATCAATAATCTGAAGTGTGAACTGAATCAGCCGCTCTTCCAAATCATATTTTTTATTGTTTCCACTCATCTTTTTTCACTTTTTCATTATTCATTTCTTGTTATATGTTTTTCCTTTCCCTTGTTATCAAAAATAACATCTGCTGTGTAGTTACTAATACATTAACTATACGGACTTGGTCCGAGTTTTTTAATTGTATTAACAACTTCTCTCATTACTTCAGCAAACTTTGGCGCTTCAGAAGCAGAAATCCATTCGAGTCGAAACCGTTCACTTTCTATTCCAAAATCCTCAAGCATTAGAGTAATTGCATTAGCTCTCTTTTCTGCGCTCTTATTGCCATCAATATAATGGCAATCCCCAATATGACAACCGCACATTATCACTCCATCAATACCTTTAGTCAACGCATCAATTACAAGATTGGGATGCACCATATTTGAACACATAACTCTGATAATCCGAACGTTGGTTGGATATTGCAACCTTGATACACCCGCCAGATCTGCGCCGGCATAAGAACACCAGTTACAGCAGAAAGCAATTATCTTTGGTTCAAAATCATTTTGCATTTTAAACTCCCAAAACGGCATTTACTTGAGCATAAATTTGCTCTAACTTAAATCCTCTAACTATTATTCCTTTCTTTGGACATGTGGCTTGACAGCCGCCGCAACCTTTGCATGCAGATTCATTTACTTCAACTGTCTTTTTTATTGATCCGTTTCTCATAAATTCAATTAGCGTAATTGCTTTAAATGGGCATGGTTCGATGCAAAACGCACAGCCATCACAATTTTCATCTATCACTTGAGAGATATTCGCTTCAAGCTCAACAAAATCTTTTGAAAGTATTGTAGCAGCTCTTGATGCAGCAGCTTGTGCCTGGATAATACTTTCTTCTATTGCCTTAGCCGAGTGCGCTAAGCCGCATAAGAATACTCCGTCTGTCGCGAAATCGATGGGACGAAGTTTCATATGGGCTTCGAGGAAAAATTGATCGCTTGTTAACGGCACTTTTAAAAACTGACCGATCGATTTATTCCCTTCGTTAGGCACTACACCAGCCGCGAGCACTACAAAATCCGCTGAAATCTCAATCGGTATTCTCAAGGTTTGGTCAAAAACTTCTACATGTAATCCATTGCCATTTCTCGAAACTTCCGGTTTTTTATCTTCATCATATCTTATGAACATAACACCTTGCTGACGTGCTTTTGTATAGTAGCTTTCTCTAAATCCGTATGTTCGAATATCGCGGTATAGTATGTAAACATTTGTCTTAGGTGAGAGCTGTTTAATCTTCAGCGCATTCTTTATTGATTCGGAACAACATATTCTTGAACAGTAAGGTCTTTCCTTATCACGAGAGCCGACGCATTGAATTATTACAAATGTTTTCGGCGGTTGTTTTCTATCTGCAGCTAACCACTCACCGCCTTCAGCCAGACGCTGTTCTAATTCAAGATGAGTCATTACCCGTTCATCTTGATTATATAAATACTCTTTTGGTTGATATTCTTTTGCGCCTGTTGCAACGATAACTACACCATGTTCAAATTCTTTTTCATTTCCATTTGTGGCAATCTTTGTTTTGAAATTTCCGACAGAACCTTCCAAACTTTTTATTTCGGCTTCAGTATATAAATTGATTTTATCATTGGATTTTACATCTTGAACAATGCGTTCCAATTCTTCTTGCGGCTTCTCTCCGTTTAGTAAATATTTTATGTGTCTTAAATTACCGCCAAGTTCTTTTTCTTTTTCAACTAAGTGTACATCGAATCCCTGGTTTGCAAGCGCTAACGAAGAAGTCATTCCGGAAAGTCCGCCGCCAATTACAAGTGCAGCTTTAGTTACCGCGATCGAACTTTTTTGCAAAGGTTCTAACAATCTTGCTTTGGCAACCGCTATTCTCACCAAATCTTTTGATTTCTCAGTTGCTTTTTCCGGTTCAAACATGTGAACCCATGAGCATTGGTCTCTGATGTTAGCCATTTCAAAAAGATAAGGATTAAGTCCGGCTTCTCGAATTGTATTTCGGAATAGAGGTTCATGAGTCCTTGGAGTGCATGATGCAACAACCACTTTATTTAAACCGTATTCTTTAATCTTCTCTTTTATAATTTCCTGCGTATCGTTTGAACAGGTGTATAGATTATTATCGGCAAATACAACGTCGGGAAGTTTCTTTGCGTATTCTACCACATCAGGAACATTTACTACTCCCGCAATGTTTGTTCCGCAATGGCAAACAAATACTCCAATTCTTGGTTTTTGTCCCGCAACATCTATCTCGGGCGGATATTCTTTTTCAGCAATCAGACTTCCTCTCACATCGCATAAAAGAGATAAGACTCTTGATGCCGCACCCGATGCCTGCATAACGGTTTCAGGAATATCCTTAGGTTCAGTGAAAGGACCAGCCACGTAGATGCCATCGCGTGATGATTCTGTTGGATGGAAAATCGAAGTCTTACAAAAATTGAATTCATTCAATTCGATTCCAAATTTTTCTGCAATGTTGATTGCAGATTTCGGGGGCAGTATTCCAACAGATAAAACAACCAGATCATATTCACGGGAAACTTTTTTATCATCTTCAGTCAGATATTTGATTAACAGATTATTTGTATAAGGAATTTCTTCGACTGCAGGAACGCGGCATCTTATATAATTCACACCATTGTTTATAGCTCTTTGATAATATTCATCGAACCCTTTACCATGAGCGCGGATATCCATAAAAAATATGTCGCATTCTAAGTTTCCGCCAACATGCTCTTTGGCTATTAACGCTTCCTTTGTTGCGTACATACAGCATACCGATGAACAATAATCCCTGTCGCAATCGCGTGAGCCGACACATTGGAGAAATGCAATTCTTTTTGGTTTCTGCCTGTCAGAAGGTCTCAACACGTGTCCGGAGAATGGTCCCGAAGCATTTAATATTCTTTCAAACTCAAGTGAGGTAATTACGTTGGGAAAAAGTCCATATCCAAGTTCCGGTTTTATTTTTGGATCGAATAACTCAAAGCCCGGTGATAAAACTATAGCTCCGACATTCAGTTCAATCTTTTCTTCTTCCTGTTCATAATTAATTGCCTTCGCTTCGCACACTGTCTCACATATTTTACATTCCTCATACTTTAGATAAATACATTTTTCTTTATCTATCATAGGTGTATTAGGAACTGCTTGAGGATAAAGAATATGTATAGCGGGTTTTGAATCTAATCCTAAATTAAATGGATCCGGAATTGGTATTGGAACATTCATACTCGTAAGGTCGGAAACTTTTTTCCCGACAGGACAAATGAAATTGCACGCCCCGCAAGTCCAGCACATCTCATTTTGTTTTCCAAACGGCGGTTCAACTTTTTTACCCGGACCTCTTCCGGAAAAACCGACCGCATTTCTTCCCATCCTCTCTTCGCAAATTCTAACACATAGACCGCAATAAACGCAGTCATCAAATTTTTTCTTTATTCTTGGTTCGCCGACTCCCATATCGAAAGCAATTCGTCGTATGTTTTCTGAATCAGGGCAGCGCGCAAGTAGAAGTTCTGCAACAATCTTCCTTGCTCTTTTAACTCTATCGGTATCTGTAAAAACAGAAAGACCCTCTATTACGGGATATGAGCAAGATGCTTGGACAACAGGTTTTCTTCCTTCTTGGTGAATTTCAACCAAACATAACCTGCAAGCGCCGTAAGGCAGCAGAGCTTTATGATGACATAACTTCGGCACACTAAGTCCCACACTTTCGATAGATTCTAGAAGAGTTTTCCCTTCCGGGAATTCAAATTTGTTCCCATTTATATTTAACTGAATCACGCTGTGTCTCCCTTTTCAACTATCTGTTCGAATACAAAATTAACTTCAGGATGAGAAGCTTTAAGAACGCGCATAGTTTTTTTTATATCTCCGAAAGGTTTCATATCTATATTATTTTTATTAAAGCAGGCAGTGATTCGAATTCCTTTTTCCGTCCGTCTTTCAATTTTCAAATTTCCGCCGGTTTCTTCAGCAGCTTGCGAAAGGAATGGAAGACCAAGCCCGATTCTTTTCCCTTTTTTAGTTGTAAAAAAAGGATCAACTGCTTTTTTCAAATCATCCTCACTCATTCCCTTACCGTCATCTTCAATTTCTAAAATTAGTTTCTGATTCTTTTCCATAAGTATCACTCGTATATTTTTCGCACCGGCGTTTAAGGAATTTTCCGCTATGTCCAAAATATGAAGAGATAGATCTTCCATTATTTGTTCATCCTAATAACATATACATACATGGAGTAACCCCTCGATTTATCGAGGGGTGAAGTGTAGTAACCCTGTGGGGCTTTAGCCCTGATGTTCAAACCTGTATTTCTTGATAAATTCTTCATACTCATTCTCAAATGATAAGGGCTAAAGCCCATTATTTTTTGTTTGGTGTTCACCCCATGCTGAAGCATGGGGTTTCTACAAACACATCTTTTATTAGTTCGGTTAAACAATTACGTTTAATTGATAATGATCACCAAATTTATATTTCAATTTTCCTTCCCTCTTCGCCTCTCAGAGATTTTTTCATTTCAGCAAAAGTTGAATTCTCCATAGAAAAACTTGTATAGTTTCTGCCAATATCCTTCAGCGAATGCGCATCCGAAAATGTTACTATTGGCAATGATCCATCGCTAAATTTATGAATCTGATTTTTATTGGATATTTCTAATGCATCCAATACCAAACCTTCCGGAATAAATCCAAGCTGCGAGATTAAACTGAACCTTTCTCTATCAACATGAGATGCAATTGCAATTCCTCCTAATTCGTGGATGGAATTAACTATACTTTCAATTGATAGTTCAGCAGCGCCGATTAATAATTTCTTATTGAAACCAAGCACTTCATCTTCCTCGTTAACAATAACTTGATCACCATATATTTTTTCATCGTCCGTTTCGATTAGATTATCATAAATAATTTGCTGCATTGAATGAAGAGACTTCTCGTTATCAAATAATGCAAGCACATGAACCTCTTCCTTTGATGTAACCTCAATTCCGCCGATAATATCTAAGTCCATATTTTCCGCACACTTTTTTACACTAATTACATTCTCACAAGAGTTATGATCACAAATGCCAATTATATTTAGTCCGCGCTTTTCCGATTCTTTAACAATATTTTTAGGAGTCATTTCAAGCTCGGCGCAATAAGAAAGACAAGTATGAACATGTAAATCGGCTTTAAATGTCTTCATCATTTTTACCGATACCAAATTCATACAGCTTACCTACAATCTGAAAAGACCTTTCACTAGTACTTAAAACAATTATTCTTTCCTCTTCAGCTTTTTTCAATGAATCTTCGTCCGGCTTTCTTCCGTTTACAATAATTATTCCTGAAAGATCTTTTACGCTTGCAACAGAGATAATATTTAGATGCGTCTGTAAAGTAATCCAGATATTTCCTTTCTTCGAATTAGCAAGCACATCGCTCAGCATATCGCTTACGTAACCGCCATTTATTTCTCTGTCTAAAAAATCCCCGCTCGATAAAACGGCGAGATTTAATTCCTTTATAATTTCTGAGATTTTCATTTTTTTAGATTCACTATAAATTCCAAATTTGTTCCTTGACCGACCTTCGAGTCAATATGCATTTCATCTGCACAATTTTTTATGTTTGGAAGTCCCATGCCTGCACCAAAGCCCATTTCTCTTACCCAGTCAGGTGCTGTAGAATATCCCGGCCGCATTGCTTTTTCTATGTCTGGAATACCCGGACCGGAATCAACCGCATTTACTTTAATTTTATCTTCCTCTACCAAAACAGTAATTTCTCCACTATCAGTAAAGATGATGATATTCATTTCTGCTTCCATAGATGCAATAACTATTCTCCTCGTGATCTCTGTAGCAATTCCAAGTCTTAATAATGCATTTTTTAGAAAACCGCTTTTCTCACCTGCTTTTTTAAATTCTTTCCCCTTAACCTCATATTTAAGTATGACAGTGGTTTTATCTGATTTAATATCATTAAAAATGTTTCTCATCTTATTCTTTTTGTCTTCTTCTTCATAATAGTCTTTTTCAAATCTTTTCAGGATACATCTAATTACATCTCCTTTTGTGATAATTCCAATAAGTTTTTTTGTATCACGCTCTTTTACGGGAAATCTTCCGAATCTATGTTTCTCAAATTTTTTAATAACATGAATTAGAGGCTCATCACTGTAAATAAACTCTATGTGAGTTGTCATATTGTCTTTAACTTGCTCATCCTTTCTTCCTTGGATGATACATTTAATAAAATCCTCAACGCTTATTATCCCTTCTAAACCATCATCGCTAACTACAGGTAGTCCTGAAATTTGTTTATCTCTAAGTTTCATCCATACGTCAACAATTTTATCATCGGGTGCTACTGTAACAACATCTGTTGTCATGGCTTCTTCAACTTTACATTCATAAGCGAGTTCTTGAATTTTTGAAGTTCTCACTATATCAGTCATCTTCCGAAATTCCTTTTAACCCTTCTTTGTATAATTTACCGCAACTTTCAAATAAAGGAAGTTGAGTACACAACAGAATAACTCCCCGTTCATTTGCAAGTTTAATAACATCATCATCCGGTCGTTTTCCTCTAACAAAACAGATAGCTTTAATATCAACGGCGTCTGTTGTATAAATAACCTGGGGTGTTGTAAGTCCGGTTAAAAGTAAAGTGCTTTCATGTTCAATATGTGCAAGAACGTGGCTCATCAAGTCACATCCACAGCCCATTTTTACTTCCATGCCTAATAATTCTTCACCGCAAATAACTTCTGCATTTATTATCTGTTTCACTTTATGAATATTCATTATTTTTTCCCTTGTTAAGTCCGAATTACACTTATTCGAAAGTGAATTGTCGTTCTAAATTGTTTAATAATTATTCCTTCTTTTTTTCTAAATCGCACCTAAGGCAGCGCTTCGCCTCAGATATTGCTTCAGATTCCGTAAAACACATTTCAACTTCTTCAAAGCTCGCAATCCTTTTGGATAAAGGAAGTGTGGATATTTCCGGTTTTTTAAGATTTTCTATTTCTTCTTCTGATAGTTGTACCGGCTCTACGTACAATGCAGGGCGGGTTACTTCATACTTTCTTTCTAATTTTTCCCCATTGATATATTTAACTATCATTTTCGCTGCAAGTTTTCCATGAGCCATCGCATCGGTAACGGTGTTGGGACCAGTAACGACATCACCGCCTGCAAAAATTCCGGCAATATTTGTAGATAGAGTTTCGGGGTCTACTTCGATGGAATTCCACTTAGAAATTTTTAGTCCATTCCCATTTATCAATGAAGTGACATCCGGTTCCTGGCTTATTGCAAGAATCAGAGTATCTACTTCAGCAATAAATTCCGAGCCCGGAATTGGAATGGGTCTCCTTCTCCCGCTTTCATCAACGTCACCTAGTTCCATCCTAATACACTCTACCGCTTTAATCTTCCCATTACTCGATAACACTTTTGTTGGAGCTACAAGAAATTGTATTTCCACACCTTCAAGAATAGCTTCGTCTACTTCACTTGGGATGGCGGGCATCTCTACTTTGGTCCTACGGTAGAAAATTTTAGTATTCTTTCCTAACCTTTTTGTAACTCGAGCGGCATCGATTGCAGAAAATCCTCCGCCAATTACAATTACGTTTTCTCCTACCTTTACTTCACGTTTTAGATTTATATCTTTTAAGAATTCCACTGCATGGATAACCCCTTCAGACTCTTCGTCAGCAATTTTCATTTTTAAACCTTTATGAGCGCCGGTTGCAATAAAAGTTGCTTTATATTCATTTCTTAGTTCGGAAAGTTGAATATCTTTTCCAATCGTGAAATTCGTTTTAATCTCAACACCTAAATTCTTGATCTTTTCTATTTCTGAATTCAGTATATCTTTAGGCAGTCTAAACTCCGGGATTCCAACTGCAAGCATACCGCCCGCTACTGGCTGGCTCTCGAATACAGTAACTTTATATCCTTCTAAGGCAAGATAATATGCGCAAGTGAGTCCGGCTGGACCAGAACCGATAACTGCGACACGCTCCTCTCTCTGCCGCTTGGGTTTCTCTTCAACGTAAATATTATACTTCATCTCATAATCAGCCAGGAAACGTTTTAGTAATCTAATTGATACGGGATCACCTCCCTCTCCCGCCTTACAATTCACTTCACAAGGATTATGGCATACTCGTCCACAAATAAGCGGGAGTGGATTCTCTTTTCTTACTACTTTAATTGCCTCTTCAAATTTTCCTTGAGCAATTAAACCTATATAACAGGGAACATCCTGCCCCAATGGACAAGTATGCTGACAGGCTGATGATATTATTCCTTTACAAACGACTGCCGGGCATCTTTTGAATTTAATATGAGCCTCGTATTCATCTCGGAAATAATTAAGTGTTGAAAGAATCGGATTTGGAAGTGTCTGACCCAGCCCGCACATCGAAGCATCCTTTATCCCCAGCGATAATTCTTCAAGAAACTCGATGTCACCTTCTTTACCTTCTCCATCCGAGATGCGAGTGAGCACTTCAAGCAATGCTTCGCTTCCATCTCGGCAAGAAACACACTTTCCACACGATTCATCATTTGTAAATTGAAGGAAAAATTTGGCTACGTCGACTACGCATGTATCTTCATCCATAACTATCATTCCGCCTGACCCCATCATTGAACCGGCTTTCTTGAGGGTCTCATAGTCAATAGGCGAATCTAACAGGCTAGCAGGAATACAACCTCCGGATGGGCCGCCGGTTTGTACAGCTTTGAATTTCTTCCCGTTAGGAATACCACCGCCGATTTCGTAAACAACTTCACGAAGAGTTATTCCCATCGGGACTTCAATAAGACCAGTATTATTAACCTTTCCAACAAGTGAAAATATTTTTGTTCCTTTACTTGTTTCCGTTCCTATTTTTGAATACCAGTCTGCACCTTTGGATATGATCATTGGAATGTTCCCCAGCGTTTCAACGTTGTTTATAACCGTTGGGAAACCCCATAACCCATATTCAACAGGGAAAGGTGGTCTTTGTCTCGGCTCAGGTATATTCCCCTCGATAGACCGAATGAGTGAAGTTTCTTCACCACATACAAAAGCACCCGAACCTTCTCGTATTTCAATGTCAAATTCGAAACCGGTTGATAAAATATTGTTTCCAAGAAGTCCATACTCTCTTGCCTGGGAAATAGCAATTTTCATTCTTTTAATAGCCAGAGGGTATTCCGATCTAATATAAATAAAACCACTTGATGCGCCGATAGCGTAAGAAGCGATTGTTAATCCTTCTACAACCGAATGGGGATCAGATTCGATCAGACTCCTATCCATATAAGCGCCCGGGTCTCCCTCATCGCAGTTTGCAATTATATATTTAGGTGTTTTTTCCTGCTGACGTGCGAGTTTCCATTTTATTCCGGTCGGGAATCCGCCGCCGCCGCGTCCTCTCAATCCAGATTTAATGATTTCTTCCAGGACTTCATCAGGCTTCATAGAGCTAAGTACTTTTTCTAAGGCGATATATCCATCCCTCGCTATATAGTCTTCAATCTTTTCAGGATCTATAATTCCTTTATTTCTCAGCACAACCAAAAGCTGTTTTTTGAAAAAAGGTATATCAGAGATTAATGGAAGAGGCTCTTTTTCCGCAGGAGGGGTGAACATAAGTTTTTTTACGGGTCGACCTTTTAAAAAATGTTCTTCAACAAGCATGGGAATATCATTTAAAGAAAGCCAACCATAAAAGATGTTGTCGGGAATAACCACCATGAGAGGCCCTTGACCACAGAAACCATTACACCCTGTAGTAACAACGGAGATCTCATCATCAAGTTGGCGTTTCTTTATCTCATGTTTTAGAGCTTCCATAATATGGAATGAACCGCCGGCTACACAAGCAGTACCAGCGCACGCCATTAATTCTATTCGTTTCTTTTCAGCCATCATCCTACTCTTTCAGAACCGATACCTAATACAAAATCTTTTACNACATTTCCCCCAATAATATGTTCNTNAAATATTTTTTTNGNCTTNTCNGNAGTGAGTTTGCAATATTTTACAGGGGCAGAACCTTCCATTTCAATCGTAGCTATCGGTTCTTCCGAACATAACCCGGCACAACCTGTGGTTGTGAACATTATATCGGTTAATTTTCTTCTCTCGACTTCATCTAAAAAAGAGCTCATAATTTCTCTAGCTCCTGCGGCAATACCGCAGGTGCCCATATGCACAGTAACTTTTCCTCTAAAATTCCCCTCTCTCAGGTAAATATTTTTTTTGGCAGATTCACGCATCTTTTTTAAATCATCTATAGTCAGTTTAGCCATCTCATTATCCCTTGCTCTTATATTTTTTAATTATGCTAGGAATATCTCTTGAATAGAGTTTTCCGTATACGGCGTCTCCTACTGTAACAACAGGTGCCAACCCGCAGCAACCAATACATCTGACTGACTTAAATGTGAAAAGCATATCAGCAGTTGTTTCGTGAACGCCAATTCCCAGCAATTCAGAGAATTTGTCGAGAAGTCTTTCTGAACCCCGCACATAACAAGTAGTTCCCATGCAGACAGTAATTGTGCACTTGCCAATTGGTTTTAAGCTGAATGAACTGTAGAAAGTAGCTATACGTGTAATATGTGAAAGAGGATAATTTGTTTCTTGCGATATATATCTTAAAATATTTTCCGGAAAATAATTGTAAGCTGCATTAACTTCCTGAAGAATCGGCATTAAAGGACCTTTTCTGTTCCGATGTTTTTTCAGAATTTCAGAAACCGTTTCAGCATATATAGGTTGAATTTCTATTTTTTCTTTCTCAACGATTTGAACACTATTTCTCGTTGGACAATTTGAAACGCAAGCGCCGCAGCCTGTACATTTTTTTTCATCAACGTATCTGGGCTTCTTATTCAATCTTACAGAAAAATTTCCGGGCTGTCCTTTAATACTCTCAACTTCACTTAGAGTGATCTTCTCAATATCTTTATGCCTTCCAATTTCAACTAACCGCGGCGCCATAGTACACATAGCACAATCATTAGTAGGAAAAGTTTTATCAAGTTGAGCCATCACTCCGCCAATAGAAGGTTTATTATCAACCAGATAAACTTTAATTCCCGATTCTGCAAGATCAAGCGCCGCTTGCATGCCGCCAATTCCGCCGCCAACTACTAATGCAGAACCGATCTTTCCGTTAGATTTATTATCCATTTTCTAAAACTGGCTCCTTATTTATTTCAACTTGGGCTGCTTTTTCTTTAACCGCTTGAAAGTAAATCGCCAAAGGACGATAGATCATATGGCTCCACTTACCAAACGGAATTTCTACTATTAACATTGGAACAGCTATGGCTAAATGAATTGCATAAGTAAAATGAGTAGTAAGTTCCAATCCCAGATACCTGAATACGTGAACTGCAAGTCCGCTGACTGCAGTAAGCAATAGCATAATTGGGAATATCAGGTCATTTGCGTTAGAGAATTTGTGTATCTCTTCACGTTTTTTAATTCGGCTTATCAATATCTCTACGGTAGTATAGATTAAAGCTCCCGCTGAAAAATAACCGAGCCATCTCTGCGGATGGTAAACAGGGTAGATATTATCAGTCTGGAACCATGAAAGGAAGAAAAATTTTATACAGACCATTAACCCGCAGCCGGCAGCAAGAATCAAATGTTTAATCCAGCGGTTTCTAACGTTACAATCTCTAAATCGTTTTTGAGTAATAGCGTGTAATAAAAAAGTTTTTGCTTCTGTGAAATATAAATGGAAAGGTATCTTGAGATTATCATCGCTCCTCATAGTAAACCAATACATCCGCAAAGAGTTGGATAGTAAGAAGAAGATTGGGATGAGGAAAACAATAGTTGTAAATGTTCCTATTAAACCGAACATATGTTCCATTCCCATCGGCTCTGAAATGAACACATCATATTCCATTTCTGCATAAAATAAATGGTAATAAACGACCAGAAGTAAAACGATTATTCCAAAGAAAAGGAGAGAGCCAATTTCCCATAATTTTGATTTATAAATTTTTGCCGAAAGACCGGTCCAATCATATTGTGCAGTTAGATAGCGGCGGAGAGTCATCATCGCTTCTCCGGGTTCAGTTTGTCGCGGGCATGTTGTAGAACAATCTCCGCAATAGTAACACAACCAAGGTTCTAATCTGCTTTTTAATTGTTCCTTTAAACCAATCAATGTATATCGAAGTGTCTTGCGCGGAAATGAATTCGTATCATTTGTTAGATCACACGAAACAGTGCAGCTGCCGCACTGAAGACAGGCATTTGTATCGAACCTGCCGTACTTACGAACTTCAGATAATAAGTTAGGGTCGGTTCTATATTTCATAATGAACCTGCCAATTTGCTTAATATTAGATTAATAATGGTGGTGGGAAGAATATATAGAAAATCCCTTTTGTCAGTAAAATACTGGACAGTTGTAGTCGCCATAAAAGATTACGAAGATTATGTATCTATATTAGTTTAACTATATTCAAGTAAAAACTAAATTGTAATCACTGACGGTAAAGGGTATAGTAATTTCTTACTATAAAAATGCAAGGAAAAAATATAACAGTCAAATCATTTTTTAATAGAATTTATAGATTCAGCAAATCCTCGGAAGTTGTTCACCGGTTATCATTTCCACAACACGTTTACTGCCGATTAACGTTTTCATTACAACAATTCCGGTATGTTCTTTTGTAACTTTACCAATGATACGTGATTCTTTTCCTAACGGATGATTTTTCATTTCTAGGAATACCTTTTCTGCATCTTCTCTCGCAACAAACAAAATAACTTTTCCTTCGTTTGCAATATAAAGCGGGTCCAATCCTAAAATCTCACAAGCACCTTTAACTTCTTCCTTAATGGGAATTTCTTTCTGATCAATCTCAATTCCGACTTGGGCACTTAATGCAATTTCTTTTAGTGTACTTGCAACTCCCCCGCGAGTCGGGTCGCGCATTACGTGTACATTTTTTGATACGCTGAGAACTGAGCCGATTAAGTCATTCAATGGTGCTGTATCACTTATTATTTCCGTTTCAAATGTCAGTCCCTCGCGCGCAGACATAATCGCAACACCGTGATCAGCAATGCTTCCATTTAGAATTATCACATCACCATCTTTGCAATTCTTTGGTGAGATATCAATTCCTTCTTCAACTATTCCAATTCCGGAAGTATTGATAAAAATTTTATCGCCTTTACCATGTTCAACAACTTTTGTATCACCGGTAACAATTTGAACTCCGGCTTTGTGAGCCGCTTCTTTCATTGAAAGAACAATTTTCCACAAATCTTCTATCGGTAATCCTTCTTCAATTATAAATGCGGCAGAAATGTAAAGTGGTTTTGCACCTGACACTGCTAAATCATTAATTGTTCCGTTAACGGCAAGATCACCAATATTCCCACCGGGGAAAAAGATTGGCTGAACCACATAAGAATCAGTGGTGAATGCAAATGTGTTTGTACCAACGGTGAAAATTGCGCTATCGTTTTGTTCATTTAATAATTCGTTGTCAAACTGAGGCAGAAACATTTTAGAGATTAATTGATGAGAAAGACTTCCGCCGCCGCCATGTGCAAGTAAGATTTTATCATACTCGCTTTTAGGAATGGGGCAAGTAAAATTTTGCAACTGATTCATATCATCCTTTTGGTTCATCATAATAATGCGTACTTCATGAATTAACCCCACGATTTAAGAGTTTGTGTGATTATTGTATAGCGAAATTTATTTCGTTCATAAATGTTGTGAAAATATTATTTTTTCCGCAATTAGCGAGATGAATCTCGCTTTACAATTAACATTTTCACAAACCCTCTGAAGCGTGGGGTTTATGCATAAAAATAACTGCTTGGTATCCATGATAAAGGTACGCTTCTTTATGATGAACCATTCTTTTATTTTCTCAATGACTATCCCGTGTTCCTCGGAGAAATAATTTAGAGTAGCACAGAGTTATTAGTATTTTTTCCATAATGAAAATAAGCCGCACACGCACCTTCAGTAGAGACCATTGGCGCACCAAGCGGTGTTTCGGGTTTGCACTCTTTGCCAAATGCTGAACACTCAACAGGTTTTTTAACACCTTTCAAAACTTCTCCGGCAATACAAAGGGACGATTCATTTTGTTCAAGATGTCCAACATCAAATATTTTTTCAGCATCAAAATCCTTAAAAATTTCTTTCAAAGCATATCCGCTTTTGGGAATGGTTCCTATTCCCCGCCACTTTCTATCAATCGTATCAAAAACTGTTAAGAGAGTTCTCTTTGCTTGTTCGTTTCCACTTTTTGTAACAACACGGTTATACTGATTTTCAACTTCGCATCTTCCTTCTTCTAATTGTTTAATACACATCAAAATACCTTGAAGGATATCAACCGGTTCAAATCCGGTAACAACAATCGGGGTTTTATATTTTTCGCAAAGAGGAATATATTCTTCATATCCCATCACGGTACAAACATGCCCTGCAGCAAGAAAGCCCTGGATCATACAATCACTTGAAGATAGCAATGCTTCTATTGCTGGGGGAACAAGCACGTGTGAAGAAAGGATAGAATAATTTTTCAAATTTCTCCGCTTTGCTTCTAAAACCGACATTGCATTTACCGGTGCAGTTGTCTCAAATCCAACGGCAAAAAAAACAATCTTCTTGTTAGGATTTTCTTCAGCAATCTTTACTGCATCAAGTGGAGAATAAACCATCCGCACATCACAGCCGTCTGCTTTCACGCTCAGCAGATCATTTTGGGATCCCGGCACACGAAGCATATCGCCAAATGAAGTGAATATTACATCCTTACGCGAGGCGATTGCAATAGCTTTATCAATTTGTTCAAGCGGTGTAACACAAACGGGGCAACCTGGACCATGTAAAAGAGTGATTTGTTTTGGAAGGAGTTCTTCGATACCGTATTTCAGAATTGAATGAGTCTGTCCGCCGCAGATTTCCATTATTGACCATGGACGCGTAACAACTTCACCAATTTGTTTTGTTAATACTTTAACAGATTTATGATCTCTGTATTCATCAACAAATTTCATTCAAGTATCAAATTAATTTAGAATATGTTTAGTTCCCTTTGGCATCTTCATCTTCAAGCAGTTTGCTCATTTCGTTCAGCATTCGAATTGTCTCTTCCGCTTCTGTTGTATCCACTTTATTCAATGCAAATCCGGCATGAACAATTACATAATCACCAATCGAAACATCATCAAGCCATTGTACACAAGCATCTTTGATAATTCCGCCAAAATTAATTTTTGCCATTTTCAGTTCTGTATTCGAGTCGTCAATCGAAATGATTTTACCGGGGACAGCTAAACACATTTTATTCTCCATTGAGAAATTGGAAGACAATATGTGATTTTTAATTTTAGTTAGCAATAAGAGAATTTAAAAAGTATTTTATTTGTAATAACTCTTTAAAAATGTCAGTACTAAAAACTCCATAGAAATGTCAGTATTAATTTAGTAAATCAATTAATTAAAGTTTTGTTTTAGAGTAACTTCAGTCGGGCGGAGTTTATCACGATTTATCGGTGTCCTTCTTCCGTTACTCCAAAAATTACTTTAACAAATTGTATAATTAAATTATCACTGACATTTCTAATAAGTAATTACAAATTTTCTGTAACGCTCACTCATGAATATGAATTAATAAAAGAAATTATTACATTGAACTCCCAATAAAGTAACCCCCAAGTTTTTACTTATTAATTAAGAGGATAGCTATGACTGTATCTAAATTCAGTGATAACTTATACAACATCAGAATGTCTCCCATCGTTAGTATCAGCGAGGAGGTCAGCAAGAAAGCACCAAATTTCAAAGCGAATACCGGAAAAGACTTTCTTCTTTTTCAGCGAGGCGAGATTGATTTTCAAACGCCGCAATATATTAAGGAAGCAGCCAAGAAAGCTATTGACATCGGATTAACAAAATATCCGAAATCCGGCGGTGAAGATGTTTTCAAAGATGCAATCCTAAATAAGTTGGAGTATTTCAATAATGCAACGGGATTGGATAAAGAAAATATTGTCTGCACTTACGGCGGTCAGGAAGCATTGGAACTCTCTTTTAAATTGTTCGAAGGAAAAAAGGGAGTTGGATTTGCGCCATGCTGGAGCTGTGTGCTCGAAAATTTTGTTCCTTACTGTGCCACAAACTTTCACCAGGTACCTCTCGAAAGCGATTTCAGTATTGATTTTGACCGGCTTGATAAGGCGCTTGAGGAGGCAGCATTCTTTTATTTAAACACTCCACAAAACCCGACCGGTAAACTTTTTACGAAAGAAGAGGTTATTAAAATTGCCGAGCTTTGTTTAAAACATGGTGCGTTTTTAATTTCTGATGAAGCATACGAAGCGATTGTTTTTGACAATCAAAAACATTTCAGCCCGACTTCACTTGAGTACGATAACATCATCAGCACATTTACATTGTCCAAAACATATGCAATGACCGGCTGGCGGTTGGGCTATCTTGTTACACGCAACAAAGAAATTCCAAAACTATTGAAGCTCGGCAATTATACTCAAACAGCCGGAGTTACTACTTTTCTTCAGTATGCCGCCGCCGAAGCATTGAATAACAAGGAAGAGAGTGATAAAGCTATCGCACAGATGGTTGTTGAATTTCAAAAAAGAAGAGATGTTTTTTTTAATGGCTTTACTTCTATTGGCGGAATAAAAGTAACAAAACCTTCCGGCGGTTTTTATTTCTTCCCGGATTTTTCCGCGTTTATTCCAAGAGATATCACTGGTGAGGAAAGAAAACTTTACATTTATAATCTTCTCTTAAATGAAGGTATTGCATCGGTCTATGGTTCTTGCTTTGGAAATTATTTTACTGATAATGTTAGATTTTCATTTTCTACCACTCCTATCAGCGCTATTGAAGAAGGAATTGAAAGAATGAAGAAGATTTTAGTGAAGAAATAAAAGTGTAGAATTGAAAATCATACCATCAGTCATATGAATCAGCAAATTAAAAGCGAGTATTAAGACTAAGATAAATACGAGAATAAGTCGTTGTAGTTTGGAATGTCCCCTCATAACTAATAGTAAGAAAACTATTATTAAACAATCGCCAGGAAAAATCCAAATTTCCAATATTCTGTTTCAGATCCGGTGAACCGCTAAGGAATTGATAATTAACTCTTTTAAATCCTAATCCAACATTCATTTCACCATTAAACAAATCCTTATTGGCTGCCGCGCTGTAATAATCTCCATTAACATATCCGGATTCAATTTTATTATAACTTAGATAAACTGATGACAGAATTAATGGAAGTTGTATATAACTTAAATGAACTCCATAATTTCTTGATGGCTGCGGATCATCCTTACTAAAACGATAGCTATAATTAAATCCTAACCATAAATAATTTAATGAACGCAGGTGCATTCCAAAACTAAATGCTAATCATTGCTCAATTAATTGTTCTATATAAAAAAATCCGATCTCATTTTAGAAATCGGATTTTTACTTAAATCTGTATTGTGTGTTTCTTCCCGGTAAAATAAAAAAGTTTTACGAGTTGGGAATATCATGTTGTCATTTGATGAAGAGCATCTTCTTGGAATCTCTGAACCCGTCTGATTCCATGGCATAGATATATATTCCGCTTGAGATACTCTTGCCCGAATTATCTATACCTGCCCAAATAACATTGTAATAACCTGCACTTTTTACTTCGTTCAATAATGTTGTTACAAGTTTGCCGTTTATGTCATAAACTATTAAACGAACTGTGGATTCTTTTGGAATCGCAAATTTTATAATAGTAGATGGATTAAATGGATTCGGATAATTTTGATAGAGCGCAAAACTTGTAGGAATTGCTGCTTCACTATTCACATCTGTAATCGTAACGCTTGCTTCATTTGAATAAGATGAATTAATATTTGCATTAAATCCTCTTACTCTATAGATATATTGATGTCCGGCTGTTACAGTTGCATCAGTGTAAGTTGTTACATTACTATTAACATCTGTCATTTTTGCAAACGTACCGGCTGATCCTTCTTTTCTTTCCACTGTATATCCATCCTCACCCTGAGAATTATCTGTCCAATTAAGAACTACTTGTGAAGTTACTGTTTGTGCTGATAGATTTGTTGGAGCTAACATGGTTGTAACAATATTCACTTCGTTTGAGAAAGTTGAGTTTCCGTTAGTATTAAATGCGTAAACTTTATAATAATATTTAGTTCCATCATTTAAAGGTGTCTCAGTATAAGTAGATACATTTCTGTTAACCTCTGAGATTTTCACAAACTGTCCGGTTGATCCTTGTCTTCTTTCGATCGTATATCCATCCTCACTCTGAGAATTATCTGTCCAATTAAGAACTATTTGAGAAGTTACTGTTTGCGCTGATAGATTTGTTGGAGCTAACATGGTTGTAACAGCATTTACTTCGTTTGAGAAAGTTGAGTTTCCGTTAGCATTAAATGCATAAACTCTATAATAATATTTTGTTCCAT
>JGI1356J14229_10001218_pt1 | contig 21687 bp, 19 predicted proteins | sample Subgrocontami58m_FD_14229 | JGI IMG/M metagenome (IMG submission 14229) | reverse complement strand
TTGTCCCTGAGTTCCCGAATGTATCTGACCCGTACGGGGTAACGGTGACGGCCTTCCACCGTTGTCGTAACGTTTTCTCCCCCGATAGCCGTCTCAATGACGTCCTGCACGTCTTTAATATTAACGCCGTAGCGGGCGATTTCCTCGCGCTTGATTTTGAATTCCATATAGGGTTTGCCGGTAACACGCTCTGCATAAAGGTCTGACACCCCGGGGACGTCGCGGAGCGCATTTTCTACGTCAAGCGCCAGTTGCTGTATGACGTTCAGGTCTGGCCCGAAGACCTTGACGCCGACCGACGTGCGGATGCCCGTCGCCAGCATGTCAATCCGGTTTACAATCGGTTGCGTCCAGATATTTGCCACGCCTGGAATTCTCATCGCTTCGTCCATTTCCTGAATGAGTTCCTGCTTGGTAATCGTCCGTTCGTCGGGTAAAAAGAGGTGAAAGACCGGGTGGATGAACGAGGGCACATAGTGTAAAAATTTGTACTCGATCTTCTTTTTGCGCCATTCTTCCTGTGGTTTTAAGGCAACGACGGTTTCGAACATCTCGACCGGCGCAGGGTCTGTTGGGGTTTCCGCCCTGCCTAGTTTTCCCACAACCATGTCCACCTCAGGAAAGGATTTTGCAATCATGTCCTGTTTCTGCATTACCTTGAGTGCGTCCGTTAAAGCCACGCTGGGCAACATTACCGGCATGAATAGTATTGAACCTTCATCGAGGGGCGGCATGAATTCCCTTCCTAGTTTTTTAGCGGCGAATACGGATGAAACAACGATGGCAAGCGGAATTGCGAGGAACGTCTTCTTGTGATCCAGCGCCCACTTCAGTACAGGTTGGTATCCTCTCAGGAGCATCCTGGAGGAATAATTATCTTCCATAGGTCTCAGTTTGCCCTTTATCAGAAAGGTACAGAGTATGGGAACCAGGGTAATTGCCATGACGACCGATGACCCAATAGCAATGGTCTTTGTCCAGGCTAGTGGTGTAAAGAGTTTCCCTTCCTGGCCTGTAAGTCCAAATACGGGAAAGAACATACAAATGGTGGTTAAGGCGGCAAAGAATATAGAACCGCCGACCTCTTTAGAGGCACCAAGGATGATCTGCGGCCTGCTTTTCTTGCCCTTTTGTTCTATGAGATTTCTAAAGATATTTTCTGTCATGATAATGCTCATATCGCTTACCTCACCAATGGCAATGGCAATGCCCGTGAGGGACATAATGTTTGAATCAATACCCATGAAATACATGCACAGGAAGGAAATCAGGATAGATAGGGGGAATCCCAGACAGCAGATCAATATGCTGCGGACGTGCAACAGAAAGATAGCCACAACGATTGAGGTGATGATGACTTCCTCTATCAGGGCTTCTTTGAGGGTATCAATGACGCGATAGATAAGACCTTCCCTGTCGTAAAAGGGCACTATCTTCACTCCAGGCGGCAGTCCCGGTTCGATTTCCCTGATTTTCTTTTTTACCCTTTTAATAACTTCCAGGGGATTCTGACCCTGACGCATGATAACGATACCGCCTGCAACCTCCGCGCCTTCCTTATCAAGCGCCCCGCGTCTGAAATCGCCGCCTATCTGGACAATGCCGATGTTCTTGACGAATATGGGCACGCCGTTGAAACTGCCAATGGTAATATTTTCAATATCCGCAACGTTCTTTATGAATCCCAGACCGCGGATGATGAACTCCATATTGTTGCTTTCGACTACCTTGGCGCCCACGTCTATATTACTCTTCCGAACGGCGTCATAGACCATTCCAACGGTCATGTTGTATGCCAGGAGTTTGTTGGGATCAACGTCTACCTGGTACTGTTTGACAAAGCCGCCAACGCCCGCCACCTCCGATACGCCTTCAACCGCATTAAGCTGATAGCGGATGTACCAGTCCTGAACGGAACGGAGTTGACCGAGGTCGTACCCTTCGCCTTCCACGGTATACCAGAATATCTGGCCAAGTCCCGTAGCGTCGGGGCCGAGTCTTGGTGTGACGTCTTTGGGCAGCAACTGCTGGATAAAGTTCAACCGCTCCAGCACCCTCGAACGCGCCCAGTAGAAATCAACGTTATCCTTGAAGATGATGAATATCATGGAAAAGCCAAATCCCGATTGGGATCGGATGACCTTTACGCCGGGCACGCCAAGGAGATTAACCGTAAGGGGGTAGGTGACCTGATCTTCAACGTCCTGTGGGCTGCGTCCCGGCCAGTCTGTGAAAACGATGCACTGGTTTTCCCCGACGTCCGGGATGACGTCCATATTGATGTTTTTTAAGCCGAAGACGCCGCCAAAGATCACCAGCAGGTAAAAGCAGATGACCAGGAATCGGTTCTTCAGGCAGAGTTCAATAAGTTTGTTGATCATTAGGAATGGGAAACCACAGATTTCACAGATTACACAGATTATTTTGCTTTGTCTTCAAACCTCTGTAATCCATTTGATAAAATTCAATTTATGAATCTTCTATAGCGAAGAGATTCCTCACCAAAATTCAAAAGTAATCCCGTGCTATGGCGACTAATAACAAGGCTGTTTATTAACTGTGCTTCGTCAACCTTCGATAAAGATTGCTCTGCTTTTATTTCGACAACAACCTCATTGTAAACAATAAAATCAGGTACATAATATTTTTTTAATTTTTGTTCTTTATAAAATATTTCCAATCGAGGTTGTGAAATAAATGGAATATTTCTTAATTTTAACTCAATTTCAAGACATTCCTGATAGACAGCCTCCAGATGTCCAGGCCCTACGGTTCTATGCACCTCCATTGCCGCTCCAATAATTTCATGTGTTCTTATATCTCTATCCATGTATTTATTAACAGACTTATGTTTTTTTTTATCTGTGAAATCTGTGTAATCTGTGGTTTCAGAGATTACTTTTCTTCTTTAAACTCCATTGCCCCGCCGTATAGGGCGCTGGCGCCGCCGGTGAGCTGGCTCTGGGAATCTATGAGAAAGTTGGCAGAGGTGACAACCATGTCTCCTTCCTCAAGACCTTCCAGGACGGGGTAATAGTCGCCCGCCTTTGGACCGAGGGTTACTTCCTTCCCTGCGTACCGGCCATTGCCTTTGTCCAGGTAAACAATTTTACGAATACCCGTGTCTAATACTGCTGTCGCATGGATGGCAAGCACCTGTGTAGTTTTTTCAAGGGGCATGCCGCATTTTGAGCAATCGGCCGGTGTGCCAGAGGTCACTTCCGGATGCATGGGACAGGCATAGACGCTTCGCATCTTTGGCGCTATTTTTTTAAGCTTTATCCCTGCCTCGTCCTTCACTTCCCACCGTCCCATCTGTCTCTTGCAATCGGGACATTCTCCGGGTTTATCGGAAGATACGCATGCCATGGGGCACAGGTACACAAATTTCTGTTGCCTTTCGCCGGTGGGCAGGGTTACGGTGACACTCTTTTGTAACATCATGCCGCACATAGGACACGACTTTGGCGCTGTAGTTGTATCCCATTCCTGTGGGCAAATGCACGTTAGCTTATCACCGGAGACCTCCGCAGGCAGCTCCTTTTTCTCAAGTTGCATGCCGCATACCGGGCAGTCGCCATCTGTTTTTGATGCATAGCACTTCATAGGACACTCGTACAGTGTCTCCGTTTTTACCGGTGGCGCTTGTCTTACAATTTCCTTTCCTGTAGAAATGGGAACTTTTTTCAGTTTCATACCGCACACGGGGCAATCCCCCGGCTTCTTTGCAGTAAAGCATTTCATGGAACATACGTACTCATACTCCAGTTTTTCCTGCTGCATAGATAGCTTTCTGTCTGCAACCAACCCCGTTTGCGCAGGGAGGCTCTTTTCAAAGGGAATGTTATCTTCCGGGCATATACCCGGCCTGCTGGATTTTATCTCAGGGTGGTTGGGACAGGCGTAGTCCAGCCCGCTGACGTAGACGCCATCCTCCTTTCCAATCTCTTCCACCGGTATTCTGATGCGGGCATTCACATACATGGAAGGCTTTAGTTTCATTTGGTGGTTGGGGATATCACAGCGTATCTTTACCGAACGTGTCTTATCGTCCAGGAAGGGTTCTATAAAGGAAACTCTCCCAATAAACGCCTCTCCCGGATACGTCGGGGTTGTAACTTCCACTTCCTGCCCGATCCTGACCCAGGCCATTTCATACTCATAGACGTTGGCCTTCATCCACACGTTCGAAAGGTCGGCTACGGTGTATATCATTTCACCCTGCATTACATACTGACCTTCCAGCGCCTTTTTTTCTATGACAATTCCGCTCAGGGGGGCGTAGATAANTGCATGCTGTTTTGTCTTTTTATTTTNTGTAAGATATTCAATCTGCTTTTCCGTAACACCCCACCAGAGCAATCTCCTTTTCGAAGCGTCTACGAGCGACTGAGCGCCTGATATTACCTCTTCCAGGGCGCTTTCACTGACTTTGTCCAGCGTTTCAAGCGCAAGCAGATACTCTTCCTGCGTGGATACAAGTTCGGGACTGTATAACCATACCATTGATTCCCCCTTTACAACCTGTGTGCCGGTAAAATCAACAAAGAGTTTGTCTATCCTGCCGGGAATCCAGGCGGAAACAATGGACTTGAGTCTTTCGTCATACTCGATTACTCCTACCGTGTAAATGTCTTTGGTTAAAGAGCGAAAGCTCACCGTATCGGTTTTGACCTGCGCCAGCCTGCGCGCACGTTCACTCAGTTCTATGGTGGACAGTGCGTCTGCCGCTTCAACGCCGGCGCCTTTTTCATACACGGGAACCAGATCCATGGCGCAAATAGGACATTTGCCGGGTTTGTCCATCTTAACGGAGGGGTGCATGCCGCACGTCCAGTAGCGTATTTTTTTCTCTTTCGCCTCTTCGGCATGTAGAGAAGGCGTTAAATTTAGTACTGAAATTGAGGAACTCAGAAGTACCATAAGCAAAACAGAAACACTGAGCACAGAATGAAACGGTTGTTTGAATGACATGCGTCGCTCCTAACCCGAATAAATCGGAATGCGTAGCGCGGGTGGTTTATCCCCCGCCCTTAGCCGACCACAAGGGATCGGCGCTACGTTTTTTGTGCTGAAAATGTCAAAATGCTTTTTGTAAGGTACCACACCTTAAAATAGCGCCATGTTATTTCGTCAATGGTATCCCTACAGCCCTTTCCAGGTTTGCCAGGTTTTGCTCGAAATCGGCTAAGGCGCGGCAATAGAGCAATCGGGAATTTAACAGTATTCTCTGGCTGTCAATCAGGGTAAGGAAATCAACCTTGTCTGACTCATATCCAATACGCGCGGCCTTCAGAGATTGTTCGGCTTGTGGAATTACCCCTGTTTTATAAAGCGAAATTGTGCTTTCAGACGACTGTATCCTGACCAAAAAATCCTTAACTTCAAAGAGCACCTTGTTGTTAATGTAGCGATAATCGGACTTTGCAGCGCTCAGCCCTTCCTTTGATTCCCTGACCTTTGAACGATTCTTTGACCAGAGCCAGGGGACGTTTATGGTAAGCGAAGACGCCCACGTGTCGGATCGCTTGTCCTCCTGCATGTACTCGACCATCGGCTCTATGTCAGAAAAGTAATAATCCTTCTTTGAGAGCTTCAGGTTCGCGTCTTCGCGCTTGACGGCGTGGTCATACTTGCCGAGTTCCGGACGGTTTTTAATTGCTAAGTCTTCCAACTCCTTAATGGTCAGGTTCAGGGTGTGCTTTTCAAATGGCTGGGGGTTTCCCAGTAACGCGTGAGTGTCTCTGTCCAGCAGGCTGTTTAATCGGGCAATAATGGATTCTTTTTCTTTGTCTAAAACGATGATGTCGTTTGACAAGGTGGACAATTCAACCTGGGCGGCAAGCACGTCCCGCTGCGTCGCTTTGCCAACCGAGTATTTTGTTTCTGCAATTTTAGCGAATTTGCGCAGTAAGTCCCTGTTCTCTCCGGTAATGGTAACGGCCTGGTTGATATAGTAGAGCTCATAGAATGCGGACTTCACGAGTGCGGTAATTTCCTGTGTTTTTGCCTGAAGTTCTTTTTCGATCATGTTATATTCTTCGGCAGCAATTTCACTCTTTAAGCGCAGCTTTCCCGGAAAAGGTATCTTCTGTGACACGCCATAACGCTGCTGAAGCATTTCGGTTTGACCGTTGATATTGACCGGGTTATTCGACATATCATAAGAACCAATACGGAGGGAGGGGTCGTCCAGTGACCTTGCCTGTGAAATCCTTGCCTTCGCGGCGTTCAGTCGTTTTTGTGCGGCAATGATTTCCGGATTGCATGCGACGGCTTCCTTTATTAACCAATGCAAATCCAGCGTGGCGGCTGTCTGTCTCTTTTGAGTACCAACAATTTTATCGTTTATTTTTTTGGACGTGATGGCGTCCTTTTCCCTGGCGGAAATGATGGTGCAAGCGAATATCAACAGAATCTGATAGAAGAAAAATATTTTTAATGGCATTCTGTTCATGGTAGTGATTGTCTATCCACACTTCGCTATATGACAAGTCGTTGCCTTACACCCGATGGTGTGTATGTGGTCAAAAGACCTGGCAAACAGTGACAGGCACATGATCCCTGCGACAAAAAGCGACAAAATACCGGAGAGAAATAAATACGTATTGCGAAAACAGGGGGGTTGGGTATGCGTTTCCAGCAAACGGCATATCCGTTCTTCAACAACACTTTGTTCACTGTTGAACGCAGTCGAAAGGCGCGCCATTCTCATAGAATTGCATTTTGATAATTTTACCAGCGCGCTTGCCAGTTCCAGTGGTTCTCCAGAGAAATTTATAACGTTGTCGTCCGCAGCCTTTTCAGTGGCGGATATATATTGTTTTACCAGATACCGGTTGATTGGAAGAAAATAGTTGAGGGCGGAGAGGAACTGCACGATAACGAGTTTCAAGGGGTCATAGTTCCTTTTATGATGCGATTCGTGGAGTATTACGGCAAAAAGTTCACTGCTTGTCAAATACGAACACATACCGGAAGACAGGTATATTTTTGGTCTCAAAATGCCGGAGGTAAAGGCGTACCGTGTTTCGTTATTGTCAAAAAGCACACAGTGTTCATGAAGACGGGTAGCTGAGAGAATATTCTTTAGTATGGGATGATCTTCAATAGATAGGGGGGTGAGGGCGCGGACGTATCTGCAATGCCGGAATGGCAAGATGATCGCCTTGTAAATGGCGACACAAGCGCCCATCAGCAGTATCGCAATACACGCCCACGGCAGTATTGTAAAGATAGTTTGCAGGGTAAAGAAACACTGTGCACAAATGCTTCCGCAACAGGTAACATCCTCAAAGGCAACCCACGTGTCAGAGACATATCCTTTGATACCCAACGCTATGCCAGTGATTATTATGGATAATACAGAGAGATTAATCAGTATGATCAACATAAAGTACAGCAGGGCATTCCGCTGTTGCGTATGTATCATAGTTCTCATAGGATTAGCTCCTGGACTTATTTTTCCTCTTGGACTCAATCAATCTGGAAAAATATTCTATCTTGTCAGGGTCTACCTGCGCCATATAATCAATAAAATGAGTCATCGCAGATTGAAAAGACAATTCGGAAACGCCTTCGACCACCTTCTTTGACACCAGCGCATAGAATTGTTCCCTGTCGTAAGCGGGTTTGTAATAGTACGCCTTGCCCACCTTCTTCTTTTTGAGCAGTCCTTTGTTTGACATGCGATTCGTAACGGTAATCACCGTGGAGTATGAAATATCCTTATCATGAGGAAAGGCGTCCATGATGTCCTTTACGCTGGATTCCCCGTGTTCCCACAGCGCCTCCATAATGTCCTTTTCAAGCGCCCCCAGCACCTGGTTGAGACCTTCTTTGAAGGGATTGAAATGAAACTTTAATTGTTTATTCACGTGCGTCCTTTACCGTTAAAAGCTGGGGAAAAATATATGCTGCCGGGTAGAATGACTTTCCTGTCACATTTTTACCTTTTGAAAAACGTATTACCGGTAAGCTCCCCAGGAGCAACCTGTCCATATTATATTCTACATAGTGTAGAATGTACAAGAAAATTTTTTGGATACATAAATTTACGTGACGTTGTTGACATAGCGAATACATGTATTTATGATATGTATTCCATTGCATATTTAACAACCGTATAGGGAAAACAAAATTGTATCAAATGCCTGAAATCCTTGAAAAACAAGGGTTTCAGCGATAGAATAACAACTATTGCTATGATTGACATACACACGCACATATTGCCTACCATAGACGACGGGCCAACGACGCTGTCGGAATCCCTTGAGATGTGCAGGATTGCGGTACACGATGGGATAAAGAAGATTATCGCCACGCCTCACGTAGAGAACGGGATGTATGATTTGGATGCAGATAAGGTGCTTGAAAAGATACGGACGCTCAACCAGTTGGTAAAGCAGGAAGGGCTGGATTTGGAGATATTCCCCGGCGCGGAGGTGCATTTGAATGATCGTTTACTGGACGCCGAAACACTGATGGAAAGTGGTATTTTGACTATAAATGGCGGTAAAAAATACATTCTGCTTGAATTTCCTTTTCAATGGATTCCTTCGGGAACAGAGCACGTTATCTTCAAATTGAAATCGCTGGGATTTACTCCGATTTTGCCGCACCTTGAGAGGAATTTTAAAATCCAGCGCGATCCGAATATGGTCAAGCGGTTTGCGGAGATGGGGGCCGTTTTACAGGTAACGGCGCAAAGCATTACGGGGGATTTTGACGCGGCGCCCATGAAGTGCGCGCTGTGGATGTTAAAAAATAATTTGGTTGATGTGGTTGCCTCTGATGCACATTCACCGGTAAATCGTCCGCCGATACTGTCCAGGGCTGTGAAGGTCGCGTCCGACATGCTGGGGGATGAAGCGGCAAGGAGGATGGTGCTGGAGCATCCCGGGATGATACTGGAAGGGTTGCCGTTCAGTAAATAATTATGATGCTACACATATAGGGTGAATTTTACAAAAGGGGGGTTCTGGGTGAAAATACTTGTGACAGGCGGCGCCGGCTTTATTGCTTCTCATCTGGTTGATAGGTTGATTGCGGAAGGTCATAGGGTTGTTGTGGTGGATAATCTTTCTGCCGGAAGAAGGGAAAATGTGAATCCGAAGGCGTTGTTTTACGAGGTGGATATTTGTGATGCTGCGTCTTTGGAAGAGGTTTTTAGAAAGGAAACGCCGGAGGTTGTTGATCATCATGCCGCCCATGTCAATGTGCGCAAGTCCGTCGAGATGCCTGCTTATGATGCGAACATCAACATATTAGGCTCATTAAATCTTTGTGAATTATCCAAAAAATACCGGGTCAAAAAGTTTGTCTATATTTCTACGGGGGGTGCGGTTTATGGAGAACCCAAGGTATTGCCCGTTAATGAAACGTGTCCCATAGAACCCCTCTCACAGTATGGCGTGAGCAAACATACGGTTGAGCACTATTTGTCCATTTTTTATAAATTATACGGACTGAATTTTACTATCTTGCGTTATCCGAATGTTTACGGGCCCAGGCAGTCTCCGCACGGCGAGGCGGGGGTAGTGGCTATTTTTAGTGAACTCATTCTTCAAAATATACGTCCCACGATTTTTGGCGACGGTTCGAAGACGAGGGATTATCTGTATGTGGACGACATTATAAACGCGAATACGATTGTTCTGAATAACTTGGGCATCGGAGAGATTTACAACCTTGGATGGGGGAGAGAGATTTCTGATTTAGAAGTATTCCACACGGTTAGAAGGGCGCTCTCATCTGATATTGAACCAATATTCAGTAAGAAGCGCCCTGGGGAGATTGATCACATCAGCCTGGACAGCTCAAAGGCTACGAAAGAACTCAAGTGGAAGCCAGAGGTGTCCTTTGAAGAAGGCATTAAACGCGCCGTACAGTATTACAAAAATTTAAGAAAAACAACGTAACCTGCGGCAATGGACAGCGGATTATCGTTTCGTCCACTGGAAGCTCTTGCGAGCGCCTTTTTGGCCGTATTTTTTACGTTCCTTCATGCGGCTGTCTCTTGTTAAAAATCCTCCGCCACGCAGGCATTCCACGTGGTTTTGATCTGACTTGGTTAAGGCGCGCGCGATACCGAGAGATATTGCGCCTGCCTGTCCGGTTAAACCGCCGCCCCTAACTGTCGCCAATACGTCGAATTCCCCCAGTGTTTTTGTGGCTCTTAGAGGAGTCCGCACCATGCCTCTTTCCCGATCAATGGGAAAATAGCTGTCCAATTCCTTATCGTTTACAATAATCTTGCCGTTTCCCTTTTTTATCCTTACCCGTGCGATGGACGTCTTACGTCTTCCTGTTCCCCAAATATATTGTTCTGCTGCCATTCTTTCTCCTTTGTTTAATTCCGAATAACTAACTCTTTTGGTTGTTGCGCCTGATGCGGATGCTCGATACCCTGATAAATTTTTAATTTCTTCAGCATTGCCTTTCCCAGTTTTGTTCTTGGCAACATCCTTCTTACCGAACGCATGAATACCTTCTCTGGCGCTGTTTCCAAGGTTTTTCCGACCATTCTCTTTCTCAAGCCGCCCTGATAATGCGTTACATAATAGTGAATCTTTTCTTCCATCTTTTTCCCGGTGAGTTTTACCTTACTGGCGTTGGTGATAATAACGAAATCCCCAACGTCAACATGGGGCGTGTATTCAGCCTTGTGTTTGCCCTGGAGTACCCTCGACACCGTGGTTAGCATACGCCCCAGTATTTTGTCGCTGGCGTCTACGATATACCAATTCCTTTGTACATTCTCTTTTTTTGCCATAAAAGTATTCATTTTTCTTTTATTCCTCTAACTGGTGTGTATCAAAAAAAGCGCCTTATGCACGATAAGGCGCTTTTCTTCTGAAACTAAATATAAAGACAGTAACAATTAATATATTTACTTACTTTTTGCAGTTGCAATCCTTTGATTTTCCGGAGCAATGACTGCACGGACAACCTTCCGGACACTCGCATGCGCCTGCAATTGCAGATTTAATAAGTACAGGTACATTTGTTAAGCCGATTCCGCACATTAGCGCACTGATCATCAGGAATGATATATATAATTTTCTCATTGTGATCATCACCCCCCTTCATAACACGAAGTAAACGACGAAAAATGCCACAGAAACGACCCAAATATACCGTTAATAAGTCACAGAGCATTAGTACTACAAGAACAACGAGAAAAAGACAAAGCAAATTTATATCAAAAGGCCGCATATTTGTCAATATATTTTTATCCTCTTGCCAGACAATATTTTAATTGACATGCCAATAGCTTGTCATTACCATAATACGAATTCGTTTTGGCCATTGGTATTTATCTGATGCTATTTACTTAAAAGGATATAATTTTATCATGCCGCAAGAGATTTTAATTGATTTAAATACTCTGGATTTAAATAAATCTGTCGTTGATAGAGAAACAATTCGCGTTATTATACCACATCGGTTCGAGATGGAGCAATTGAATGGTATTATAAAATTTGACCCTGAACAGGGCATTATTGTGGGTTATAAGGATGTTACTCCCGATGAATTTTGGGTACGGGGGCACATCCCAGGCCGTCCGCTCATGCCAGGAGTGCTTATGCTGGAAGCCGCGGCACAGTTATGTACCTATTATTATAAAAAAACTATTCAGGACGACCGCTTCCTCGGATTCGGCGGTATTGATAAAGTCAAGTTCCGCGGAAAGGTGGTGCCGGGTGACAGACTTATCCTAATTGCCAAAAATACAGAACTGCGCCCCAGAAGGGCAATTTTCGATACCCAGGGCGTGGTAGACGGAAAGTTGGTTTTCGAGGGGGTCATTATTGGTATGGTTGTGTAATGACGGACGATATGCGATGCAAAATTTATGGTGTGCGTATTACGTGTATCATGCATCTTGTTTTCGCTTCGTTTTGTCAGGTTCGCTTGGCTTCCGCGTTATTCAAAGGTCATTAATCCCTTCATGTCTTTGATATATTTGATAGAGTAGTCCGGTTTAACGTACTTGTCCTGCTCTTTCAGATACGCTTTGTAGTGCCGTCCGTGTTCAAACATTACCGTAATTATCCCCAGAGATTTACTAGCGGCCAATTCGTCGTCTGCTTTATCACCCACGCATATAAGTTCTTCAGGTCTTAAATGATATTCCTCTAATAGTCGTACAAAACAATCCTTTTTTGTATGCGCCTTGTTTCTCTCCACGATTACTATGCGGTCAAAATAACCCTCGCGTAATTTAAGCGCATCAATCTTTTTGCCCTGTATTTGTGCATCCCCTGAAGTGACAAGGAATAGTCTGATACCCAGCGCCTTCAGCTGTTTCAGGGTGTCTATCACATCGGGGAAAAGGGTGATACCGGAGATTTCTGTGTGAATAAATTCATTCAATAATTCATTGGTATAAGTATCCGGAAGACGGTTGAGCGATACGATTTTTTCGTAGATATTCGCTTTCACGCCGTATTTTTCTTCCATTTCCAGTTGGAGTTGATATGCCTCTTCTTCAGAGCAATTGATCAATTTGGCAATTGTCATGGCAACTTGTCTGCGCCCTCGCACAACCAGCGTGCCACTGCAATCATAAAGCGTATCGTCCAGGTCAAAGATGAAAGCCCTGATATTTCCTGAGTTTTTTACCATACAGGCGCTTAGCAATAATATTTTAACATTTTAATCAAAATTGTAGCGCCGATCCCTTGTGGTCGGCATTTGGCGGGGGATAAACCACCCGCGCTACACTTCCAACTCGTTCGGGTTATAGCGCATACTCATCCAAAATAGGCTTCCGTTACATACCGGCGCATCATGCGATGACTGTTGAAATAATAGGCAACTTTACCAATAGAGTTTTTCATGATTTTTATCCATTGATTTCTGTCATGATAATACGTGGGTATGATAATATTTTCCAGCTTGTAATATAAGTCCTCGGCGTCTGTTGCGTCGTTAATATTCGAGAGGGTAGATTCCACCGGTTTCGGACCGATAGACCAGCCGGTAATGCCTTCCATGTGACCTTCAATCCACCAGCCGTCAAGGATGCTGAAGTTAATTACGCCGTTGTGAGCGGCCTTCATACCGCTGGTGCCTGACGCCTCCCGCGGACGCAGCGGTGTATTGAGCCATACGTCCACCCCGGAAACCAGTTGTAACGCCATTTCCGTATTGTAATCTTTTAAAAATACCATCTTAATTTTATCGCCGACGTTTTTCGAAAGGTCGAAAATCTTCTTAATAATATCTTTTCCCGGGATATCCTTGGGATGCGCCTTTCCTGCAAAAATGACCTGGAATTCTCCTTTACCACGTATAGCCAGCAATCGCTCCAGATTTGAAAATATTAAATCAGCCCTTTTGTACGAAGTAAACCGCCGCGCAAACCCGATGGTTAAAGCGTCAGGATTCATATCCACTCCTGTTGATTTTTTCACAAAAGCAACAAGATTACGTTTGGCCTTAAGGTGCGCCTCCCATAACTCTCCGTCAGGAATAATTTCTGAACGAACGAATAGCTCTGGTTCATTAGCCCAGCCGGGGATATATTTATCGTATAGTTGTTTCAGGCATTCACACGTCCACGTGAATGAATGGACGCCGTTTGTAATGGCATTGATTTCGTAGCCGGGGAATAAATTTTTGGACACCTCGCCATGCTTTTTTGCGACACCGTTGATATATTTACTCAGGTTTAATGCAAGACGCGTCATATTCAAATGCTGCTCCCCGCCAAGCTTTTTCAGTTGTTCTAAAGGGATAACCTCGCCAATGACTTTTTTTACAAGGTCGTAAGTGAATCGGTCATGACCGGCGTCAATAGGGGTGTGGGTTGTGAACACACATAATTCCTTCACGGCGTCAACATCCCAGATCCACCGCTCATCCCAGACGCTTTCGATATCTCTTTTGTACATCAAAAGCAATTCAACCGTCAGCAAGCTGGCGTGCCCTTCATTCATGTGATACTTTTTGATATGAAAACCAAGGGCGTGGAGCATGCGTACGCCGCCGATGCCAAGCACGACTTCCTGCTTCAAACGATAGCAATCGTCGCCGCCGTATAAACGGGCAGTTATTTCCCGGTCTTCCTTGGTATTTTCCTCGACGTCCGTGTCGAGATAGATGATATCGACTTCCCCTCCGGTAACACTTTTAACCCCGTAGCGCCAGGCCTGAACGGCAACGGTGCGTCCCTCAATCTGAAGCTTAATCTTCCGGGACATGCGCACCATATATTTTGACGGATCCCAATCTATAGGATATTCTATTTGTCTTCCCTCGTTATCAATGTCCTGGCGAAAATACCCGTTTTTAGAGAGGAGGGTGACGGCAACCAGCGGTATTTTAAGGTCTGCCGCCGATTTTATCGTATCGCCCGCGAGGACTCCCAGACCGCCGCTGTAGGTTGGTATGTTGTTGGAGATGCCAATCTCCATGGAAAAATAGGCAATTTTTACTTCGCTGTTCATGTTNTAGTATGCTTAAAAAATATTTTACCAGATAAATTCACATGGGTTGCAAGGTTCGCAAGGGATGTAGATATAATTACTGCGCATCGAATCTGTTTCCGGAACAAAATCACACATGTATCGCTTTATCAACAACTGCATGGGCAGCCTCTAAAATCGCCTCAGACAGGGTAGGGTGGGGGAATATTGCGCTCGTTAGCTCAGAGGCCGTACCTTCCAAAATCGTGGCAAGCGAAACGCCCCACATCAACTCGCCTACATTAGGTCCTATGCCGTGTACTCCAAGAATCTCACCGTACTTTTCATCTGTGATAATCTTTATAAATCCCTCTTCGTACTCACCGTCAATTATGGCCTTACTGTTGGCGATGAGGGGATATTTCCCAACTTTTACTTTATATCCTCTGCTTTCTGACTCTTCCTGCGTAAGACCGATACTCGCTACCTGGGGAAAGCAGTACGTTACCCTGGGTATGTTCTGATAGTTTATGGGGATTGCATCTTTTCCGGCAATGTGGGCAACGGCATGTAGTCCTTCATTTGAGGCCTTGTGGGCCAGCAGGGGAGCGCCTGTAATGTCTCCGATTGCATACAACCCTTTTTGGCTGGTTTCCATAACTTCGTTCGTTTGCAGATATTTCCCTTTGAAACGTAACGATAGTTGCTCTATTCCCATATTGGATAAGGAAGGCGTGCGCCCCAGCGCAAGGAGTAAATATTCAGCTTTGAGAGTGTCTGTGCTTTCATTTACGGCAGGGGGGGGATGGGTGTTGGCCTTTTTCTTTATCTCTACGCTCACACCATCTTCAATCTTGACCTTTTCTAAGGAGGTCTCTGTTAAAATATCAACGCCTCTTTTCGTAAGGATTTTTCGCACCGTGGCGCTAACTTCCCTGTCTTCTGCCGGAAGGACGTCGTTCAGGAGCTCTATGATGGTGACCTTTGCTCCGAGGATATTAAAAAGATATGCGAACTCAACGCCTACAGCGCCGCCGCCGGCAATAATGATGGATGTTGGGATTTCCTCCAGCGCAAGGACGTCGTTGCTGGTAAGTACGTATTTCCCGTCACAGGAAATTGCGGGGGGGATGAGCGGAACAGAACCGGTAGCCAGGATAACCTTTTGCGCGGTTATCCTGCCCGTGTCTGTCCCATTTTTTTTTATTAAAACGGTGTTTGCGGAGGCGAGTTGCCCTTCGCCTTCAATGACATCAACACCGTTTTTTTTAAGGAGGAATTGCGTTCCCTGGTAGAGTCGTTTTACAACGGACTCTTTGCGCCGGTGAAACTTCGGATAATTAACCCCTAATTTATCAAACGTAATACCATAGTCCTGCGCCTTGAGAAACTTACGGTAGACGTCCGCCGAATGCAGAAGCACCTTGGTCGGGATACAGCCCTGATGCAGGCACGTTCCACCGACTTTGTCTTTTTCGACAAGCGCGGTTTTTATTCCAAGCTGGGCGGCCTTTATCGCCGCTACGTAACCGCCGGGCCCGCCGCCAATGATTATCAGGTCATAGGCGGCGTTACTTTCAGACAACTACCCCTCCCTTTTCCAGGTGAACAGGATAACGAATATGAGCGCTATGGCGATGACCATGATTGCCTTTGGGCTGATATCCGGAATGATTGACTTTTCCATTGACAGTGATAATAATTTACCGATCATAATTACACCTCCTTCTTATTTTATCTTTTGTTTTAATGTGGCCACATAAAAAGAAGGCACATCAATAAACGAGAAATTGATGTGCCTTTATAATTTCAGTTAAGACTCATAATACCGCGCACCGAACCTTAGGTTGTTACAGTTTCCATGACCGGTTTTGAAACAGGCACTGTGTTTGATTTGTACCAGTCGCTATAATAATCGCCCGAATCGTACAGTTCCTTCAGGTTCTGCAATACCTGTTCAAACACCTGTTTCCAGTCGGAGCCTACCCTGAATGCAAACATAGAGTTTCTCGGATTCTTTGTGGTTTTAATCGAGTTTCTAAAGCGCGTCCTTAAATTGTCGCCGGCATAGATATGGTCATAAACATACTGCATACCTTCAATGAAGTCTTCCAACGTCATGTCTACGAGGCGATGAACCACATGCGCCGTGTCATAGTATTGCCAGTCTTCCGGATAGTTCTTCCTGAAAATCCTCTTTTCTGAATCCAGTCTCGCGTAGAGCTGCGTCTTGGGGAACGGGCAGTTAATGCCAAAGGTAAGGATGTCAATGTTATTTGACAGGATAAAATCAGTCATCCGTTTAAAGGAATCCTTGTCATCACCGTCTGCGCCAAATACCACGGAGCCCCAGACAACCAAGCCTGCATTGTGAATCTTCTGGATACAATCAAAGTAGCTATCGGTGCCCAATTTCAGGTTCACCCGTTTATTCATTTTTTGCAACACAGCTTCATTCGTGGATTCTATGCCGATGAGCATGCCAAAGTTGCCGCTCTTTGCCATGTAATCCAGCGTTTCCGGATCCTGGGAGATGTTTAACGCCGTAAATCCCAACCAATCCTTGTGTATTCCACGCTCCACCATTCCCTTAAAAAGATTCCGCGCCCGCTCGTTTGACTGTTTGCCGTGGCCGTAGAAGTTGTCCTCTGCCAACATTAACCCCTTGTAATCGGTTGCGGCCATTTCATCAAGAACGTCCTCAAAAGGTCTTTCCCTGAATTTCCTGCCCTGGAATGTGGGCACACTACAAAAATCACAGTAGTTCGGGCATCCTTTTGTTGTTACGATGGAAGAAAATTTATAGTTGTACTTCTTTTTCAAGAGCTCGCGGTTTGGATACACCTTCTTCATCAGGTTCAGGGGAGGCAACCCGCCCTGGTATACCTTTTTCAGTTTTCCTGCCTCAAAATCTTTTATGACCTGCGGCCATACTTCTTCTGCCTCGCCCACAAAAACAGCGTCTACATAATTTGCTGCTTCTTCCGGCATAACAGAAGCGTGTATTCCGCCCATGATTACCGTCATCCCTTTCTTTTTACAGGCAGTTGCAATCTTGTATGCCCGGGGAGACTGGTAGGTAACCGAGGTAATACACACGAGGTCTACCGGTTTAAAAGTGAGTTCATCATTATCATTTATTGCCAATTCAATATTTTCGTCTATAACGTCAAATTCCCAATCGCCGGGAGTGAGAGCGGCTACGTAGGCAAGATTTAACGGCATCTGCACGATTACCGTGATACTCTCTTCACCGTGCCTGCCCGGTTTGTGTGGATTAATTAACATCATTTTTCTACTCATATTTTATTTACCTCCAATTCTCCATTATTAAATTAGCGACACCCCATCCCGAAGCGACAACGGCACAAACCCCAGGACCTGGTTTTGTCCAATGGCCGGTCAAATATAAATTTTCAATTGGCGTCTTGGGGGAAAGCCTGTTATCCCACATTTGATCCACAGCAACCTCCCAGCCGTAAGCTGCCCCGTTTGTGTTTGACGTGTAACGCTCAAGGGTTTTTGGCGTAGCAGACTCTTTTACTTCGATATGGTTTTTTAAATCAGGGATATATACTTCTAAACGATTTATCGTATCCGACGTCATGCTTTCCTTAAATGATTTCCAATCGTTAATATTTTTGTATAGAGCTTTGTTTAGTGAGACAACCACCGAAATTATTTGTTTATTTCCTGGCGCAAGGCCGGGGCATATTTTTGTTGGAACTGAAATATACAACCATTCATTGCCAATGGTATCTATATCTGTAGCGGTATGATAAAACCCTCTTTTTAATTTGCTTAAATCGAGATCGCCGCCAATGCCCAAATATAAAAGAAAAAAAGAGCAGCTTTCCCTCATCTCATCAATTTTTTCAAGAAATGATGAATCTGTTTTACCATCTAACAGATTAAAGAAGGTTTGCCGTGCGTCAATGTTTGAAATAACCAACCGTGACGCAATCTCTTTGCCGTCCTGTAGTTTAACGCCTTTCGCAGAAAGACCATTTAACAGGATTTTTTTGACTGCGGATGATAACATAACATGGCCGCCAAAATCAATAAATTTCTTAAAAATTGCATTGGCAAACTCTTGAGTACCGCCCACAGGGAAATATGCGCCATCCTTAAGATAGTTGACCATCATTTGGCACATGGCAATGGCGGACGCCTGAGCAGGGGGGAGTCCTATGTATCCCCATTGGCCCGCAAGTATCATCTTGAGTTCATCGTTCTTAAAAAAGGCATTCAACATCTCGCCGTAAGTTTGGTCTTTATATTTGTCAATGATTTGGCTTTTCTCATTATTAAATGTGGCGCGATAAAGTTTTATAAAATCCTGGAAAAAGTTTTTAACGTTGTCTTTTTCTGACGGATAGCGTTCCTGCAAACGGGTGATATACGTGTCTAAATCAGCGGGGATTTCAATGCTAAAACCGGGGAAAATCAGGTGATCCATTGGGTCAAGCGGAGAGAAGTCCATTTCAATTCCGAGCGTCTTGAAGCAGCGGCCGACAACGCTCCACTTTCCGCAGCCCCCAATGTGGTGTACTGCCGCATCGAAGGTGAAACCCTTCCTCTTAAAAGAGGTGCAATAACCCCCTGGGATGAAATGCTGTTCGATCAGGAGCGTCTTCTTTCCAGACTTAGCAAGGAATGCAGCGCATACCAAACCGGCAATGCCAGCGCCAATCACAACCGCATCGTAACAAGGATACAGCTGATCCTTTTTTGTGGATTGAATATACGTGTCGGCAGGGGGCATGAATTACTGTTTGTATTTGGAGATAATTAAAGACGAATTGTTTCCCAGTCGAGAGAGTGAATTTATCAGGACATTCTTGACCGGTACGACCCTGCTTTCATTGGGGACATAATCCAAATCGCAGTTGGCGTCCGGTTCCTTGTAGTTAATTGTGGGGGGAATTGTGTGGGTTTTGATAGACATTAACGCCGCGATGGTTTGCAACGCCCCGGAGGCGTCAAAACACTCGCCCGTCATGGATTTGATTGCTGAAACAGGGATGAGCTTTGCGCGCATACCAAAGACCTCTTTGATTGCGCTTGTTTCAAGCATATCGCCGTAAACACCGGAGTACGCGTTGGCGGATATGTATGAAATGTCGTGTAGCGTTAAATTGGCGTCATTCAGGGCATTCATGATTGATCTTTTATTGCCATCTATCTGACATTCCTTGCTTACGGCCATTCTCGGTTCAAATGCAGTTCCATAGCCCTTAATTTCAGCATAGATGTTTGCATTTCTTTTTAGCGCATCTTCCAGCGTTTCCATAATAACCAATGCCGAAGCCTCACCGATAACCATTCCATTGCGCCTTTTGTCGAATGGGGCAGAGATTTCCAGCGTCCCGGGTTTACTGCCTGCCAGTATCTTCGAGTTATGAGAACCCCAGAATATGTCATGGGTTAACCCATGCACACCGCCAACAACGACTGCTTTTACACGTCCCATCCGAAGGAAATCTGATGCATAAATAATAGCGTCAATACTGCTTGTTACGCCGTTCGAAATGGTGGTGTTAAGTCCTGTGGCCTTACAAAAAATAGAAGCGCGGCTTGCAGGCGCATTTAATACGGTGTTGGGGAAGTCCATCGGGTTCACATAGCTAGGACCTTCACGCAACGACTGAAAATCAAACGAACTGATGCTGTCAATACTTCCATACGTAGAGCCAACGACAATACCCAGCTCATCGCCGCTATATACGTTGTTGTTTTCAAGGTTTGCGTCCTTTATCGCAAGCACCGTTCCGGATGATACGAGGAGCGACGTCCTGTCTATGTGCCGGATTCCTTTTTGTCCAAGATATATCTTGGCGTCAAAATCAGAAATCTCTCCCGCCTGCTTGCTGTTAAATTTGCTGACGTCAAACAGGGTGATGGGTTTAATCCCTGATACACCATTGGTTAAATTTTTCCAAAATGTATCCTTATCAGCCCCAAGGGGGGAGATAACTGAAGCGCCGGTAATAACGATTCTTGTTTTTTCCATGACAAACCTTCTTTTATCCTGTGTATTTTTTTACCGCCAGACAGCTATTGTTGCCGCCAAATGCGTGGGCATTATTCAGGGCAATGTCTACCCGTTGCTCCCTCATAACGTTAGGTACATAATCCAGGTCGCACTCAGGGTCCGGCGTTTCATAATTAATCGTTGGAGGAATAATGTCGTTTTGGACAACCAGCGCGCAGGTAATGGCCTCAATAGCGCTTGCCGCGCCCATGGTGTGCCCAATCATAGATTTTATGGAGCTTATTGCAAGATGTTTTGGTTTGTCTCCAAACACCTTTTTAATCGAAATCGTTTCGGCCTTGTCGTTTGCTGGCGTTCCCGTTCCGTGCGCGCTGACGTACTGTACGTCTTCTGGTTTCAGGTTTGAGCTTTTCAAAGCCTTTTTCATTGCAGAGACGACACCTTCACCGTCAGGATGGGGAATTGTAATATGATAGGCATCACAGCTCAGGCCATAGCCGATAATTTCCGCATAAATATGAGCGTTTCTTTGCATGGCATGGTCGAGCGACTCCAGGAGAAGCATTCCTGCCCCTTCACCTACCATCATGCCTTTTCTGTTTTTGTCGAAGGGCTGGCAAATATCAGGTGCAATAGCGCCCAATCTTGCAAATCCCGTGTACGCAACCTTCGAGAAAGGGTCAGAGCCGCCGGCAAACATCATGTCCACCCGCCCAAATTTAATCAAGTCATAGGCGTATCCAATCGCGTAATTACCCGCAGCGCATGCAGTGGGGATAATCGTATTGGGTCCTTTTAAACCAAATTCAATGGCGATATTCGCCGGAATGTTATTGCAGGGATGCATCAGGAACAGGTCGGGGTCTACCTTGTCTTCACCTTCCTTATGCCGGATATGATTAACCCTCTCCAGGATTTGTATTTCGCCGGCAGTTGTTCCTACGGAGACGCCTATCCTTTCTAGATTAATTTTACCCAGGTCAAGCTTTGCGTCTGTTAATGCCAGCTTGGTAGCTGCAATAGCAAATTGGGAACCCTTGCCAATCTTTTTCAGAACGCCATTATTTATGTACGTAGAATAATCAAAATTCTTTACTTCACAGCCTTTGTGAACCTTATACTCCGAAGTGTCAATGCAAGCGACATTGTCCACGCCAGAAACCCCTGCAATAAGGGCGTTCCAAAAGGCGTCTTTGCCTGACCCGATAGGGGTGATCATTCCAACGCCTGTTATAACTACTCGTTTATCCATAAACTATACCAACGCACTCTTTTCTG
>JGI1356J14229_10001188_pt1 | contig 21947 bp, 24 predicted proteins | sample Subgrocontami58m_FD_14229 | JGI IMG/M metagenome (IMG submission 14229) | reverse complement strand
GCTGGAGGCGGCCGCCGAGGCGGTTCCCGCCGATCCGGTGATTCAACAGCATCTGGGAGAACTCTATTTTCGGAAAGGGTGGTTGGATAAAGCAAGAGCCGCCTGGAAACGAGTGCTGGAATTAGACCCTCAATCTCAAACTGCCCGAGAGAAACTGCAGGCGCTTCCGGCAAAATGATGTGACGATGAAACCCCTGGTACTCAACGCCCACGCGAAGATCAATCTCTATTTGCGCGTTCTTAGAAAACGGGAGGATGGCTATCATGATATCGAGACCCTTTTTGAGAGAATCACTCTCCATGATAAGATCACGTTCTCTCCCTCCGACGATGGAGAAATTCATTTGGATTGCCGGGGGTCTCATCTCTCCGCGGGGCCTGAAAACCTTTGCTATCGGGCGGCGGAACAATTCAGGAAAAAATTCGGTATTCAAAAAGGCATTCGGATTCAATTGACAAAGAAAATTCCGATCGCGGCCGGGTTGGGAGGGGGAAGCTCTGACGCCGCCGCTGTTTTGTCGGGATTAAATCAGTGGTGGAAGGTGGGCGCCTCCCATCGGGAACTCCTTGCATTAGGGGGGCGCATTGGAGCGGATGTCCCCTTTTTTCTTTTAGGGAAACGACGCGCGATTGGTAAAGGAAGGGGGGATATCCTGGATGTAGGGGCGAGGCGCCGCCTCGCCCCTACAAAAGCATTCTATCTGATTGCGACCCCAAGAATATCTATCCTAACTAAAGATGTTTACGAGAGTTGGGACAAGCTAAATGGCTTGACACCTCCTTCCAAAAATGATAACATAAAACCGCTCGCCTCCGCCGGAGGCGGATCTGCCTCTGGCAGAGAATGGATAAATGATCTGGAACCGGTGGTGATCCAAAAGTACGAACAGGTCAGGGGATTTGCTGACCACTTGCGGCGGGCGGGTCTTTCTAAAATCCGCCTCAGCGGCAGCGGCCCGACCTTTTTTGCCGAGTTACAAAGTCAAAAAGAGGGAAAAGGGTGGATTCAGAAGATAAAAACGGTATATCCGAATTGCCAAGTGTATTGCGTGGAGGGGTGTTAATCAAGATTGGGGAATTGTGTAGCGGTAGCACAGCGGCCTTTGGAGCCGCCAGCGGTGGTTCGAATCCACCTTCCCCAGCGATGGGAGAGTCATGAGACGTTGTTCCTTTTGCGGATATCTGGAGCGTCGAGAAGAGCAGAGGCGGTTTTTTACCGGTCTTGACGGGACTTTTGTCTGCGATAGCTGTGTCAAACTCTGTCACAAACTGGTCGCCGAAGATGAAAAAGTCAGAAGCGTCTCCAGCGAAGAGTTCTGTCCAAAAGTCTCCAGCCCCGCGGAAATTAAGAAGGCGCTGGACGAATACATCATCGGACAGGAGCGCCCCAAGATTCAGGTGGCTGTCGCGGTGTACAATCACTATAAGAGGATTTTAGCGAAGAACGAACGCCCCACCGACGTGGAGTTGGAAAAATCGAATGTTCTTCTCATCGGTCCGACCGGATCCGGGAAAACGCTGGTCGCCAGGACACTGGCGAAAATTTTGAACGTTCCCTTCGCTATTGCCGATGCCACCACGTTGACCGAGGCCGGCTACGTCGGTGAAGATGTTGAAAACATCCTGGTCCGCCTTCTGCAGGTAGCCGATTATAACGTGAAAAAGGCGGAGTACGGCATTGTCTACATTGATGAGATTGATAAAATCGGCAAGACTCATGAAAATGTCTCCATCACCCGGGATGTCTCCGGCGAGGGAGTTCAGCAGGCGCTGTTGAAGATGCTGGAGGGGACTACCGCGAATGTTCCTCCGCAGGGGGGGCGCAAGCATCCCGAGCAGAAGTATATCCAGATGGACACGACGAATATTCTTTTCATCTGCGGCGGGGCGTTTGTCTCTCTGGATAAAATCATCGCTAAGAGAGTCGGCCATCGTCTGATCGGATTCCACAAAGAGGGGAATAATGTTCTGCCCAGGAAGACGGCGGATCTGCTGGACTTAGTCGAGCCGGCGGATCTTTTGAGATTTGGCATGATTCCGGAATTTGTGGGACGCCTTCCGGTGACCGCGACGTTTCATCCCCTTGGAAGAGAAGAGTTGGTTGAAGTCCTGCTCAAACCGAAGAACGCGTTGATTCGTCAATACCAGAAATTCTTTGACATGGAGGGGGTAAAATTGGAATTCACCCCGACTGCCGTGGCGCGAATCGCCGAGAAGGCGTTCAAGAAGGAGACCGGCGCCAGAGGATTGCGGGCCATTCTTGAAGACGTAATGCTGGAGATGATGTATGAACTCCCCTCGTCGAAAGACGTGCGCGAATGTTTGATCACCAAGGAAGCGATTGACGGCGAAGCCAAACCCATTTTGATTCGCCAGGATGAGGAACGTAAAATTGCGTAGAAACCGGAGACGGCATAGAATCGCGGCGGTTGTTTTGGCGGCGGGGCGCGGTGAACGAATGGGTTCCTCAGTGGCCAAGGTGCTGGAGCCGGTTCTGGGCAAGCCGATGCTGGAATGGGTTCTCGCACGGATTCAGGATCTGGCGATTGAAGCGGTATTTGTCGTTGTCGGGCACCGCGGCGGTCAGGTTAAGAAATACCTCCATGGAAGAAAAGGGATCCGCTCTATCCGCCAGCGGCGGCAGATGGGGACGGCGGATGCCGTCAAAGCGGCGATCGGTTCCGTCTCCCAGTGGGATACTCTTTTGGTTCTGTGCGGCGACACGCCGCTCTTTCGAACCGAGTCATTGGCCCGTTTGATTGAAGAACATCACCGGCAGGGGAATGTGGCGACGTTTCTTTCGGCGGAAATCCCCGATCCATCGGGTTACGGACGGGTCGTCCGCCGTGGGGGGCGGGTCGCCGCCATTGTGGAAGAAAGGGATTGCTCCCCGCAGGAGCGGTTGATCCGGGAAATTAATTCGGGAGTTTATGTTTTTGAAAGAAAGACTTTGACGGAAGGGCTTGGTGAATTGTCTCCCAGTTCGACAGGGGAGTTCTACATTACCGATTTGATCCGTGCCTGGGGAAGGGAATCGCTCCCTGTCAACGCCGTTAAATTGGACGATTATAACGAGGGATGGGGAGTGAATTCTTTTGAAGATCTGGTTCGAGCGGCTGAGATTTTAAAAAACCGGGTCCTCGACCGATGCCGTCGTCAAGGGGTCAATCTCATAGACCCTTCGACGACCTCTATCGCCGACGGGGCGGTCATCGGAAAGGGATCGGTGATCTATCCCTGCACCCTGATTGAGGAGGATGTTGTGATCGGGGAGGGGTGCCGCATCGGTCCTTTCGCCCGCATCCGCCCTGGCTCGCGCATTGAATCAGGGGCTGAGATCGGCAATTTTGTGGAAGTGACCCGCTCTACAGTCGGGTCTGGGAGCAGAGTCAAGCATCTCAGTTATCTGGGAGACGCGATAATAGGATCGAAGGTGAATATCGGGGCCGGGGCCATCACGGCGAATTTTAACGGCAGAGAAAAAAATACCACCATCATCGGCGATGGAGCGATGATCGGTAGCAATACGACTTTGGTGGCCCCTGTCCGTGTAGGGAAGAAAGCGGTGACCGGGGCTGGATCGGTTGTTTTGAGGAAGAAAAACATTCCTGAAGGAGGCGTGGCGGTGGGAGTGCCGGCGCGCTTGCTTAAGGAAAGGCGAAACGGATACTAGCATGAGCCCAACAGATCGTTTGACCATTTTCACAGGAAACGCGAATCGGAAACTGGCGCAGGATATCTGCGGTTATTTGGAGATTCCTCTGGGGGACGCGGCCGTCAGTCGCTTCAGCGAAGGAGAGATCCATGTAAAAATCAATCAGGATGTCCGCGGCCGGGATGTTTTTGTGGTACAGCCGACGGCGCCGCTGCCGAACGATCATTTGATGGAATTGCTCATCATGATTGACGCGTTAAAAAGAGCGTCGGCGCGCAGGATCACGGCGGTCATTCCCTACTTTGGTTACGCGCGGCAAGACAGAAAAGACCAGCCCAGGGTTCCGATCACGGCAAAACTCGTCGCTAACCTGATCACCACCGCCGGCGCGGACCGCGTGCTCACCATCGATCTTCATGCCGGACAAATTCAAGGGTTTTTTGATATCCCCCTTGACCATCTGTTCGCGATTAATATCCTGACCCAATATTTTATCCCTGCGAAACTCAATAACATCGTCGTCGTTTGTCCGGACGTCGGCGGGATCAAAATGGCGCGGGCTTATTCCAAACGGCTCAACGCGGGCCTGGCCGTGGTGGATAAGAGGAGAATCAACGATTCCAAGACGGAAGTCATGAACATCATGGGTGAGGTAAAGGGAAAGAACGTGGTCCTTGTGGATGACGTGATTGCCACGGGCAGCTCTGTCTTGGAAGCGGTCGGGGCTTTGAAGCAGGAAGGGGCCAAAGATATCTATGCCGCCATTACCCACGCGGTTCTTTCCGGCAACGCCGTTGAAAAGATCGGCCGCTCCGCGTTAACCAAACTGATCATCACCGATACAATTTTTCTTGATCCAAAGGGAAAAACGGATAAAATAGAGGTTCTTTCTGTCGCCGACCTCCTCGGAGAGGCGATTCGAAGAATCCATAACGAGGAATCAGTCAGTTCACTGTTCGATTAAGAAAGGAATAAAAGGGCTCCAGCGATGAAACAGGTCAGCTTAAGCGTGAAGGTTCGAGAAGGCAAAGGGAAAGAATTGAATAAAAAATTGAGACGGCAGGGGTGGATCCCCGCGGTGGTCTATGGGCGATCCAAAAAGCCGCTCTCTTTGGAGGTTCCGGCCAAAGAGTTCACGAAGGCCTTGCGCGGAGCGGCCGGATCCAATGTCATCATCGATCTGTCGGTGGCGGATCAGGCGAGTAAAACCGCCAAGAGCACCGCGCTGATTAAAGAAATTCAACAACATCCTCTTTCGGGCGATATTCTGCATGTTGATTTTCACGAGATCTCTTTAACGGAGGAAATTAAGGTGGGTGTGCCAGTGGTTCCGAAAGGGGAGGCCGTGGGTGTTAAGATGGATGGAGGAGTTCTGGATCACTCGCTTCGGGAGCTCCAGGTCTTCTGCTTGCCGACACAGATTCCGGATCGGATCGAAGTGGATGTCACCGATCTCAAAATCGGCAGTTCAATCCATGTGAGGGATCTGAAAGCGCCCAGTGGCGTCAAAATCTTGACGGACCCCGATACCTCTGTTTTTTCAGTGAAACATCCGACGCAAGAAATTGTTCCTGAGGCCGCGGCAGAAACGGCAACGGCGGAACCGGAAGTCATTCGTGAAAAGAAGACGGAAGAGACGACGGCCGAAGCGCCAGCTGGCGGAAAAGAGGGAACTAAGCCGGTGGCTCCCGCGGGGCCGGTGCCAGCGAAGGAAAAGAAAGAGGGAAAGACTGGTTAAGGTTATCGTTGGACTAGGGAATCCCGGTAAAAAGTACGACCAGACGCGGCACAATATAGGGTTCCTCGCGGTGGAGGCGCTCCGCAAGAGCTGGAAGATTGGGCCGGCTAAAAAGGTTTTTAGTTCTTTGATCAGTGAGGGGAAATGGAAAGAACAGGAGTTGCTTCTCGTTCAGCCGATGACTTATATGAATCTTTCGGGAGAAGCGGTTCTTAAACTGGTCCAATCCCGCGAGGCGGCTTTGGAGGATTTGCTGGTGGTCTGTGATGATCTGGCTCTTCCATCCGGGGCTGTTCGGTTGAGAGCGGAGGGGAGCTCAGGAGGGCATCATGGTCTGGAATCCATTATCACCCGGTTGAACAGCGAAAAATTTCCCCGGCTGAGGATTGGAATCGGCCCGTTTCCTCCAAAAAAAGACGCTAGCGAGTTCGTGCTGGATCCTTTTCAAAAAGGAGAACTGAAAAAAATCGAAGCGGTGTTAGAAAAAATTCCTGAGGTCTGCCGGATGTGGCTGGATCAAGGGATTCAGAAAGCGATGAGCGCGGCAAATTCAAAAGAATTCATACCAGACAAGGGGACAAAAAGACCATGAGAGGCTATGAAGGAATTTTTATCGTGAAACCTGAAGCGGAAAAAGAAGAACTGAATCGTTTATCCGGGCTGGTCCAGGAAACCATTACCAAGAACGGAGGCCAGATCACCAAGGTAGACCTATGGGGCCGCCGCCTGTTAGGGCATCGTATTAAGAAGAATATGGAGGGACAATATATCTATGCTTGTTTTGACCTGGAGCCGTCGAAGGCCGGGAAATTACAGCAGAGTATCCGCCTGCAGGAAGAAATTCTGAAAGCGATGATAACGCAAAAGGGACCGGACCCAGCAAGTCCTGCAGGGCCTTCGCCGGTGTCAGCAACGGAGAAAGGGGGCAAGGATGGCAGACCTGAATAAAGTTTTTTTAATTGGGAATTTAACGCGGGATCCCGAAATGCGGTCTCTCTCCAGCGGGACCTCTATTGCTTCGTTTGGGCTCGCGACAAACCGCGTTTATACGGCGCAAAACGGCGAAAAAAAAGAAGAGGTCTGTTTTGTCCGCGTCGTTGTTTTCGGAAAACAGGCGGAAGCTTGCGGGCAGTACCTGAGTAAAGGTAAACCGGTTTTCGTCGAAGGACGGCTGCAATACCGTTCTTGGGAAACCGAGGGACAGAAGAGGAACTCCCTCGATGTGGTCGCGGAACGAGTCCAGTTCCTCGGTGGAAGAAGTGGTTCAACTTCACTCACCACCACAGGCAGCGAAGGAAGTTCTTCCCAGTCCCGGGTAGAGCCGGCGGAAGAAGGGGTCCCGCAAGAAGCGGCTGAAACAGGGAGTCAGCAGCAGGAGGATCTCCCATTTTAAGGAGGTAGTCTAGTGGCTTTTATGAAACCGAAATCTAAGTTCGGCAAGGGCAAGTTTGGAAAGTTTAATAAATTCAGTAAAGGCGGCAGGGATGGAGACCGTGAGAGAACAGACAGAGACGGCGGCCGGGACGATGGGAAACTGCGTTTTATCCGGAAGAAGATCTGCCGGTTTTGCGGCGAGAAAATCGATGAGATCGATTACAAGGATACGGCCCGCCTGATGAAGTTCATCAGTGAGAGAGGGAAAATCGTTCCCAGCCGTGTCTCCGGCAATTGCGCCAAGCACCAACGGCTGCTGGCAAGGGCGATCAAGCGTGGAAGACAGATTGCTCTGCTTCCATTTACGCGCTGATCATTAATGATATCGCGTAGGGGCACACCTATGTGTGTGCCCTTGGGCGGACACATGGGTCCGCCCCCTACGTCATTGAAAAGAAAGAGGGTATTCTCGTGATGACGGAATTAATACTGACTCAGCCGGTCAAAGGGCTTGGCAAGAACGGAGACAAAGTCAAGGTCAAGGATGGATACGCTCGTAATTTCCTGATTCCCAGTAAACTGGCGCTGGAAGCGACTCCGCAAAATCTGGAATACCACCGTCAACAACAGAAAAAAGAACAGATCCGGTTGGCGCGCGAACGACAACAAGCCGAGGAGCTGGCTAAAAAAATCTCGCAAGTTTCTTGTACTATTTCTGTTGAGGTCGGCGAAAATGATCGTTTATTTGGAGCTGTGACCGCTCAGGATATTGCGGCGGTCGTTAAAGAAAAGAGCGGGGTTTCTTTAGATAAGCGATGGATCGAATTGGACGAGCCGATTAAGCAGCTGGGTGTTTTTACCATTCCTATTCGTCTTCATCCAGAAGTCAAAGCTCAATTAAAAGTGTGGGTCATTAAAAAATAAAAATTCAAAAATGCCGTCACCCCATCTAGTGTCAACCAGAGAACAAACTAATGTGGAACGGGTACCCCCTCAAAATCTGGAGGCGGAGGCGGGGGTCTTAGGGGCGATGTTGTTAGAGGAAGCGGCGATTAGTGAAGTGGTTGACCTCTTAGAGTCCGGGAGTTTTTACAAAGAAGCCCACCAGAAAATATTCAGCTGCATGGTTGCCCTCTACAGCGAAAGACGTTCTGTTGACGTCATCACCCTGACAGACGCTCTCCGTAAGAGAGACGAACTCGATTATGTGGGCGGAGCCGGTTATGTCACCGAACTGGCTACAGCGGTCCCAACGGCCGCCAATGTCCGTCACTACGCCAAAATTGTCCGGGATAAAGCCGTAGCCCGCCATCTGATCCGCACAGCGACTCAGATCGTTACCGATAGCTTTGAATCCGCTTCTGATGTTGACGTTCTATTAGACAGGGCTGAAAAAACCATTTTTGAAATCGCGATGAGGCGTGTTGACAGCACATTTGTTCCTATTAAGGAATTGATCAAGGACAGTATCGAAACCATTGATGAGTTGTACCAGCGCAAAGCGCATGTGACCGGTTTAGCAAGCGGTTTTAACGATATTGACGTAATGACTGCGGGGTTACAGAAAGCAGACCTCATTGTTGTCGCGGGGCGCCCCTCAATGGGAAAAAGCGCTTTTGTTTGCGGCATTGCCGAACATGTGGCCGCGGTGGACAAAAGGCCGGTCGCTTTCTTCAGCCTTGAAATGTCCAAGGAGCAGTTAGTTCAGAGACTCCTCTGTTCTTTTGCCCGCGTGGACGCTCATCGGGTTCGAACAGGGTTTCTGGGGCAGTCGGATTGGCCTAAGCTCACCAACGCGGCCGGCAAGCTGTCAGAGGCGCCGCTTTACATTGATGATACACCGTCTGTTTCAGCTCTTGAGATTCGAGCCAAAGCGCGGCGGTTAAAATCCCGCTTCGATATTCAACTGGTCATCGTTGACTATCTTCAGCTGATGCGGGGGCCGTCAGGCGTCGAAAATCGGCAGCAAGAGATTTCAGAAATTTCCATGTCGCTGAAAGCGCTCGCGCGAGAATTATCAATTCCGGTCATTGCCATCAGCCAGCTTTCCCGCGCCGTTGAATCGCGCTCCGATCACCGTCCTCAATTATCCGATTTGAGGGAATCAGGGGCGATTGAACAGGACGCGGATGTCGTCATGCTTTTATTGCGTGAAGAATACTACATGCCGACCGAAGAAAATAAGGGGAAAGCGGAAATTATCATTGCTAAACAACGAAACGGTCCCGTCGGTTCTGTGGAACTGGCTTTCATCAAAGAGATTACTCGTTTTACGAATCTGGCAAAAATGGAGTATAATACCCCTTCATGAGTCCTATCCAAAAAAAAATCCGGACATTCTCAGTTTTTATTCTTCTGTTTTTGATTTTGTGGGGGGGTATCCAAAGCAGCTGGGCTGAAGAAAAAAAGGTTGAAGCGGTCCAAATTCAGCAGAATCGAAGAGTCAGCAGTTCGATCATTCTCACAAAAGTCAGGACAAAGGCCGGAGAGTCTTTTTCTCAAGTCATTCTCAACGAGGATATCAAACGCCTCTATGGAACCGGTTTTTTCAGCGATGTAAAAGTGGATTTGCAGGATCAAGAGGATGGGATTATCGTTACCTTCCTTGTGTTTGAAAAACCGGTCTTGAATAAAATTCATTTTAAAGGCAACAAAGTTTTCCGCGAGAAAAAACTGAAGGAGACCCTCCATTCAAAAGAGGGGACGGCGCTGGACCAGCAGCAGTTGACCGATGATTTGATTGAAATAGAAAATTCATACAAGAAAAAAGGGTATTCCAAGATAAAAGTAACTCATGAATTAGTGACCGATGAAGAGACCGGTGATTCTGAGTTAACCCTAGTGATTGAAGAAGGCCCCCGAGTTAAGATCCGTGGGGTAAGATTTACGGGGAATCAGCATTATTCATCCAAGAAGCTGCTGAAATATATCAAAACCCGCAAAGATACACTATTGACTTCAGGTATTATTAATGAAGATCAGATCAGAACGGACATCGAACGGCTGAAGGCTTACTATGAAAGCCAGGGGTATCTGGATGTCCAGATCAAGGAAAAATGGGAAGAGGCAAACAAGGGGAAATCCCTGGTTCTTATTTTTGAAGTTACAGAAGGGAATCGGTATTTTGTAGGAGATGTTTCTGTCAAAGGAAATGAACTCTATCCGGCAACAGAACTGGCCCAATTAATCCGGCTTCAGAGTGGGGAACCCTTCAACCGCGACAATGTCCGGGAGGACTTAAATCGAATCAAGGAATTTTATTACGATCGAGGCCACATTTTTGCCGACATTGACGCCAGTACCGTGGTCGAGCAGCAGATTGTCAACCTGGCCTACAATATCTCCGAGAAGGAAGTGGCGTATGTCGATAAAATCAATATCCGGGGGAACACCAAAACCAAGGATATTGTCATCCGCCGGGAATTGAGAATTAAGCCCGGCGAGCGCTACGATGGCGGTAAAATCCGGCGAAGCAAAGAACGGCTCTACAACCTCGGTTACTTCGAGGAGGTTTCTTTTGACACCGAGCCCGGCAGCGAAGCGGCCAAACGGGATTTGGCGGTTTCCGTGAAAGAGGCAAAAACGGGAGAATTCAGTTTTGGCGCGGGGTTTAGCTCGGTTGACAAACTGCTCGGTTTCGTCGAAGTGGCCCAAAACAATTTTGATATCGGAAATTTCCCCACGTTCACCGGCGGGGGACAGCGGCTGGCGGTCCGCGCGAATGTGGGAACTGTCCGGCGGGATTATGATCTTAGTTTCACGGAGCCGTGGATTTTCAATCATCCCGTGTTGTTTGGGTTTGATGTTTACAACCGGACAACCTTGAAAGAGAGCGACATCGGCTTTGGTTTTAATGAAGGAAGACGGGGAGGGGCTTTAAGACTTGGAAAGGAGTTCCAGGAACATCTCCGGGGGGACATGACTTATCGCTTGGAGCGGGTCTCGATTTCCGACGTCAATTCTAACGCGACCAATGATCTCAAACGGGAAATAGGGAATAATACCGTGAGCAGTCTCACCACAGCGCTCACGTTGGATACGCGAGACAACGTTTTCAGTCCCGCGCGGGGATACACGGTGACCGGGTCGTTAGAAACAGCCGGCGGCCCCTTTGGAGCGAATAAAGATTTTATCAAAGCGATTTCTTCCGGCGCTCTCTATTTGAGCACGTGGGAGAAATGGATCCTAGAGTTTCACTTAAAGGGGGGATGGGCTTCGGAGTTTAGCGATAGTAAAGACGTCCCTATTTACGAACGGTTCTTCGCGGGGGGCGCCAACACCATTCGCGGTTATCGTGAACGCCGGATTGGCCCCAAGGATCCAAACACAAACGATCCCATCGGCGGGAAATCCATGCTGATTGGGAACGTGGAATATACCTTTCCTATCGTCGAGGTCCTCAAAGGAGCGGTTTTTTACGACACGGGGAATGTGTGGCGCAGAGCAGGGGATATTGGCACGGGGACTTTCCGGTCGGCCATGGGGGCTGGAATGCGTGTTAAGACTCCTATTGGGCCGGTGAAGCTTGATTGGGGGTATCCATTGAATCCGCCCAGTGGAGAGCGTAAAAAAGGACGTTTTCATTTTAATATCAGCAAGGGTTTTTAAAGGAGGAATCATGAGGAACTTTTTAGCGGTGATGTTGTTGGTCGGTTTTGCGGGACAAGCGGAGGCGGCGGTAGAAGCGAAGATTGCCTATGTGGACGTGGGTAAGGCTTTTGACGAATACCAGAAAACCAAAGATGCCGACAGCACTCTTGAGAAAAAAGGGCAGTCCAAGCAGGACGAGCGAGAAAAGAAAGTCGATACGATCAAGAAACTGAAAGATGAGCTGGCATTGCTGAGTGAGGATGCTCGTAAAAAAAGGCAGGCCGATCTTGACCAATCGCTCAAAGATTTGCAGGATTTTGATTCCAGAGTCCGGGATGAACTCAGAAGGGAAAGAGACAGCATTGTGCGGGATATTCTAAAGGAGATTGACGAAATTATCAGTGATTATGGGAATAAACAGGGATACAGCTTGATCTTAAACGACAGAGTTCTTCTCTACGGCCGCCAAGATATGGATATCACAAGCCAAATCATCCAAATCTTGAATGAACGATACAAGAAAAAATGACCTCCTTTAGGGAGCGAGGATTGTGAAAAAAACCTTAAAAGAGATTGCCCAGATGATTGGAGGGGAGGTTATTGGCGATGGGAACGTGGTGATCACCGGCATCTGCGGGATTAAAGAAGCTGAAGAAGGAGATATCACTTTCTTAGCCAATCCTAAGTATCTTCCTTTAATGCAGCACACCAAGGCGAGCGCCATTATCGCCTCGAGCGACGTCAAGGAATCGCCCCGCCCGATGATTCGTACCGAGAATCCTTCATTGGCTTTCGCGAAAATGGTCCAACTAATGGCTCCCAATGAAATTCGTCATCCCAGAGGGATTCATCCGACCGTGGTCATTGGAAAAGGAGTGACGCTTGGGAAAGAGGTCGCGATAGAACCCTACGCCGTCATTGATGATCACGCGGTCATCGGAGATGGGACTATCCTTTACATGGGGGTTTATGTCGGACACCACACAAGAATCGGAGAAGGCTGTCTGATCTATCCTCATGTGACCATTCGTGAGCGAGTTACCGTGGGGGACCGTGTGATTATTCACAGCGGGAGCGTTATCGGCAGCGATGGTTTTGGTTTTTCAACGGTGAAGGGAGTGCACCATAAAATTCCTCAAATCGGCACAGTCATTATTGAAGACGACGTCGAAATCGGCGCCAATGTTACTATTGACCGCGCCCGCTTTGACAAGACATGGATCAAGAAAGGAACCAAGATTGACAATCTGGTTCAGATCGCGCATAACGTCGTCGTTGGGGAGAACTCGGTGATTGTTTCACAGACGGGAATTTCCGGAAGCACCGAGATTGGCAACAACGTCATTCTGGCCGGGCAATCGGGAATTGTGGGGCATATCACGATAGGGGACAACGCGGTTATCGCGGCCCAGGCGGGCGTGACGAAATCAGTTCCCGCGAATACCTGTGTTTCCGGCTATCCGGCGAAACCGCACATACAGGCGAAACGGATGAACGCGGCCCTCCAGCGTCTGCCTGAGTTATTGAAAACGATTGCGCGATTGCAGAAACGAATTGAAGAACTGGAAATAAGATTAAACGAACAAACCCCCTGGCAGGAACAGCACAAGAAAGCGGGCTAGAAAAAACTTGACAGGCGGGTTTTATTTTATTATCATATTGATAATGAGACTCAATATCAGTAATCCTTGGGGAAGTTTTGAGGAATTTTTAAGGGAAAAGGGAATGAAAATTACCCGGCCAAGGGAGGTTGTCGTCAAAGAGGCGCTCGCGGTTAAAGGGCATTTCACGGCGGACGATCTCTGGGTGAGGGTCCATAAAAGAGATAGGACTGCTTCCAAGGCGACGGTTTATCGCACCTTGCAGTTATTAACGCAGAGCCGGTTAATCGAACCGCGGGATTTCGAGCAGGGGAAGCTCTACTACGAACAGATGGTGGGACATCACCACCATGATCACTTGATCTGTCTTGAGTGCGGTAAGATTACGGAGTTTGAAAACCAAGAGATTGAGGAGCTTCAAGAGAAGGTCGCTAGAAAATACAGTTTCGCGATCGCGTCCCACAGCCACAAAATGTACGGTACCTGTTCCCGGTGTCGGCAGGGAAAAACAAAGGAGAAGGAACATGTTTTTAAAATTAAGTTCTAACAGGAAATTTTTTGTTGGTTCAGTATTGAGAATGAGTCTCAAAATCAGATAAATGAAAAACGGAGAGAATCATCTAATGAAAAAATGGGTAGGAGTGGTTGTTGCGGGCTTTCTGTTGACGGAGGCTGCATTTGTTCTAGCTCAGCAACCAAGCCAATTAGAGGAGGTTATGGTGACGGCCGTGAAAAAAAAGGCCGATACACTGGCAGATGTGGAGGGGACAAAGGTCTATTCAGGCAAGAAAACCCAGCAGATTGATTTAAAGGAACGTCCTGCCGTGGTCAATAACAATTATCGGCAGACCTTGAACAAAACTCCCAGTTTATTGCTCAGTGAGGAGGCAACTCCGCTGGTCAGTTTTGGCTACCGGGGATTGGATCCCCACCGGGCGCAGTTTACCCAAGTCCTGAAAGACGGTGTCCCGATTCACGCGGATATGTTTGGCTATCCCGAAGCTTATTACACGCCTCCCCTTCAGTCGGTTGAAACCATTGAGTTTATCCATGGGGGAGGGGCACTGCTCTACGGGCCTCAGCCGGGAGGGGCGTTGAATTATGTGACGAAAAATCCGATCGAGGGTAAACCGTTTGAATTTTACAGCGAGAACAGCGCCGGAAGCGATTCGCTCTATTCCAACTACACCAGCATCAGCGGAACCGTCAACCGGTTAGGATATCTGGGGTATGGTCATTATCGTGAAAGCGACGGCTTCCGCTCCTCTAACAGCGATTTTGAAGTTCTGAATGGATCGACCAAGATTGTTGTCAGGCCGAACGAGAGCGCTCAATGGAGTTTAAGTTACGATGGTTATGATGAAGAACATGGCGAACCGGGAGGGGTGACGCGCGCTAATTTTGATGCTGATCCCTACCAGACGACACGCTTGCAGGATCGCTTTCGCTTGAACCGCCATTACGGCGTCCTGAGCTATCAGCAAGAAATATCGCCTGAAACTTTATTTGAAGCCAAGGCGTTCGGCGGGTATTACAAACGCTTCAGCAAGCGCCAGCGGGGAGGAGGATTTGGAACACTTCCCATCGGCGGTAACGCGGGGACCAACACGATCGAAACTCAGGAATTTTATACAGTTGGGGTTGAGCCGCGAGTTCGATACACCTACGATACCTTTGGCGCCAGTGAACATACGCTAACGGGAGGAATTCTTTTTTATCACAGCGATTCTCCAAGAATCGATGAGAGAGGATCAACCCCTGATGCCGAGACAGGGACAGTACGGTTAGACGCTGACAGGACGATGAATTATTTGTCTCTTTTCGCCGAGAATCGTTTTCAATTCAATCGGTTTTCGGTGACTCCGGGAGTTCGCTTGGAGAGCATCTGGCAGGAGGTTGTCGAAAAGATCAACTCGGATAAAAAAGACGCCGGGACTCCGCTGGGGAGTTCCGAAGAATTTGATTTTGTCCCTCTCTTTGGACTTGGGCTCACGTACGAATTGAAGCCAAATATGGAATTGTACAGCAATTTCTCTCAATCGTATCGCCCGAAGGTCTTCACGCAGGCGGTTCCGACCGACGGGACCCGGATTGTCAACAACGATCTGGAAGCAGGAAAAACGTGGCAGTATGAAGTGGGATTGAGTCACAACCCCACCGGCTACTGGGAATGGGACGCGAGTGTATTCTACATGAATTTTGAAGACCAGATCGGAAACGACGCCAATACGGTTGCCAATGTCGGGGATGCCGTTCACCGGGGTGGGGAACTGGCGACCCAGTTTGATCTTATTGGCTGGTATGACGCGACTCATGGAACAAATACCATAGATAAGGTAGGATCAGTGAGTCTTTACACCAGCGGTATGCTGCTTGACGCCGAGTTTGTCAAAGGTTCAGCTGATGGGAATGAACCCCAATATGCCCCTGCGTATCTGGTGAAATGGGGTTTGGATTATCGTCTGGCGGAGAAAGTAAAGGTCAACCTGGGGGCAACGTTCTCGGCCAAGCATTACGCCGATGATACGCATACTCCTAATCGGTTTATCCCATCCTATAAAATATGGGATTTAACCGGTGAGTGGAATGCGGCGGAGGCATTTAAGGTCTTCGCCGGGATTAACAACTTGTTTGATGAACACTACTACGCTAGGGTTCGCGGAGACGGGATTGATCCGGCCGCGGAGCGGAATTTCTACGGCGGAGCGACGGTGAAATTTTAATGATTGAACTCATCCAAAAGGGCGGACCCGTAATGTATCCATTGCTGGTCTGCTCATTTCTGGCAGTGGCGTTTATCGCGGAGCGGCTGCTTTTTTGGTGGCAGGAGAAGCGGCGGGTTAATCTCGGGGAGTTGGACAAGTTTTTGGAGCATTTGCGGCATGGACATTTAAAAGAGATGCTCAAGCAGGGAGAGGAATCCCGTGATCCTGTTGTCACTGTCCTGACTTCTTCGCTCCGTCACGGAGAGAGAGTGTTGCATGATGCGTTGGGCTTGGAAGTAGACAGAGCGGTGGAAGCAACCCAACGGGGATTGCGCGCGATTGACACGATCATTACGCTCTCTCCTTTACTTGGGATTTTTGGAACAGTCACCGGAATCATTCAGTCGTTTGATTTATTGGGACAAACCAGCATCGCCGATCCTCAAGCAGTCAGCGTTGGCATTGCCCAAGCATTGATTACCACTGCCGCGGGATTAGCGATCACGATGCCGAGTATTATCGCTTACAATTTCTTCCTATCGCGGAGTGAGCGGTTTGCTTTCCGGTTGGAAAAATACGCGTATGAATTTGAAATCTTGTACTCGCAGCATCAACAGAAAAAACACGGGGACGAGTGATGGCCTACGGCCGATGGCGGAATAAAATGAACGCGCAGAAAGCCAGAGTGGAAATGATCCCTCTGATGGATTGCATGTTTCTGCTCTTGTGCTTCTTCATCTACGTGACGATGTCTATGGTGGTTCAACGGGGAATTTTTGTCGACCTAGCAAAAGCGAAAACAGGTGAATCAGTGAAGGAGCAGGAAAAAAACTCTCTTTACCTGACAGTCAATCGCCAGGGTGAATTTTTTATTGATAAAACTCCGGTCACCGAAGGAGGATTTCCTCTAAAAATTCGCCAGTTCCGTCAGCAACATAAAAACGGCGCTGTAATCATCAATGCCGACAAAGGAACCACTCATGAAAGAGTGATGAAGGCGCTGGACTTAGTCCGTCAGAATGGAGTCGCTCAGGTAGTTTTTAATGTGGAGCCCCTGGGAGCCAAAGAATAAAGATGAATCGAATTCAATTGGCTTTTCTAATATCCGGCATGACGCATCTAGGGATCTTCACGGTTGGAGGAAACCTTTTGATCTCCTCGCCCACGGTTGAAGTAACACCCGGAGAAACAAGGATTCAAGTGGTTTTTAAGGAAATTTCCCTTCCGCCTCCGGTGTCTATCGCAGAAGAAGTGAAACTTCCTGAACCAGAGAAGGAGATAGAGAAGATCGAAATAGTTCCTTCGGTGGAGATGCAAGGGGCGCAATACAAGGAAGTGGATTATGACAGCAATCCCCCGCCTATCTATCCGCGGATAGCGGTCCTGCGAAATATTCAGGGGAGAGTGTTGCTTTCAGTGGACGTCAGTGAGCGGGGAGCGCCCATTGGAATTAAAATAGAGCAGAGTTCCGGCCACGCCATTCTGGATCAAGCGGCGGTGGAAGCGGTGCGGCGGTGGAAATTTAGTCCCGCCCATTTAGGGAAGATGGCCATTAGAAGCCAGGTAAAGATACCCATTCACTTTAAAATTATTGAGAAACGCTAAAGGAGATATTTCGTGAATGAAGCAACCGTTGCAACGACGTTTCTTGTCGTTTTCCGCGAGGCGCTGGAGGCGAGTTTGATCGTCGGGATTATTTTGACTCTTCTCTCCCGATTGAAGGCGCAGAGGTACTTTTCCCATGTTTTCGCCAGCACGTTTGCGGCAATTCTCGCCAGCGTCGGCGCAGGATTTTGGATGCAAGCCCTCACAGAATCAACTCAAGGGAAGATGGAGAAATTGATTGAAGGAGTGATTTCTCTAGTAGCGGCCGGCGTATTGACCTATATGGTCTTCTGGATGGACAAGCAGGGGAGAAAAATCAAATCGGATATCGAAACGAAAGTGGAAACGGCCCTTTCAAGAAACGATTATTTGGCGATGATCTCTCTCCCTTTCTTTGCAGTTTTCAGGGAAGGGGCGGAAACCGTTTTATTTCTGAAGGCGATTTCATTGCAGGGGGGAGGATCGGTTTCCTTCTGGGGTGGTGTTTGGGGGTTTGGCCTTGCGGTTTCGATCGTGGCCCTGATTTTTGCAGGGGGTAAAAAGATTCCGTTGCGAGTACTCTTTCGCAGCACCGGTCTTTTGATCTTGGTGATTGCCGCGGGACTGCTTGCCTACGGCGTGCATGAACTAGAGGAAATCGGGTGGATCAATCCATTGATTTACCCCATTTGGAATATCAATCCCATTCTGAATGAGAAACAGGGAATTGGATCTTTTCTGAAGGCATTGTTTGGTTACAACGGCAACCCGTCACTAACCGAAGTGATCAGTTATTGGGCCTATCTTATTGTCGTTTCTGTTTTGTTACAAAGAAGACAGGATCGTCCCCCCTTGAAGTCTCCCTCCAAAACGTGCTAACGTATTAAAATTGTGATAAGATTAACCAAACAGCAAATCCGCCGCGAGATGCTTCTGCGCCTGCGGGAACAAACTCCTCCTCTGCGAAAGAAGAAAGGGGAGGAAGCGCTGGAGAAGATAGCCGGATGGCCGGCTTTCCAAAGAGCCGGGTGGTTATTTTCTTACGTTTCAATGGGTTATGAGCTGGACACCACCGCTTTGATTGACCGGGCCCTGGGGGCCGGGAAACGGGTGGCGGCGCCGGTGATTTTTGACGAAGGGAAGAAATCGGGGAGTTTTTTGATATCGGAAATTCGGGATCGCCTAAAAGAACTAGAAATCGGGCCTTTTGGGATCAGCCAGCCCAAGCCGCGGTTTTTGCGGCCTGTGGACCCAAAAGTTTTGGAGATGGCAGTTATTCCGGGCGTTGCTTTTGGAAAAGATGGACACCGCCTCGGGCATGGGAAAGGGTATTTTGATCGGTTTCTGCGGCAGCTTTCTCCCAACTGCCTGAAAGTCGGAATCGCTTTTGACTTCCAGCTCCTTCCCGAACTTCCGCATGAACCCCACGATGTTTCCCTGGATGTGATTGTGACGAACCGAGAGATCCTACAGAAAACCTCCCCTCCCTTGACGGGAGGGGACTAAGGGGAGGGTGATGTTGTATGAATCACCCCTCACCCTAGCCCTCTCCCACAAGGGGAGAGGGGAATTGGAATGATGAAAAGAACAAGAGAGGTGTTGCCATGCCAGACGACTTTTCGTTAGTTCGTTTTTGGGCTATTCAGGTAGTCGTGGCCATTGGTGTTTTTACGCTTGGTTATTTCTGCCGACGTTTCATCGGCGAAAGAAAAATTCGTCAGGCAGAGACAATCGCTAAAGAAATTATTGCCTCCGCGGAGCGGCAGGGGGAAGTCATCCGGCGAAACGCGGAATTGGAAGCAAAAGAGACTCAGTATAAAAACCGTCTCTTAGCGGAAGAGGAGATAAAACAGCGGCGGCAGGAAATCACGGCCATAGAAGCGCAGTTAACTGAACGCGAGCGTCAGTTAGACAGCAAAGCCGATCTATTAACTTCAAAAGAAGTCATGCTGACTGCCCGTGAGAATTCATCGGCGATACGTGAAGAACATCTCGCTAAACGGGAGAAAGAATTAGACTCGTTGATTGAAGAGGAGAAATTTCGTCTCTCGACAGTGACTGGAATGACGGAAGAGCAGGCCAAAGGGGCGCTTCTTGCCAAGCTGGAAGGAGAGGTGCGTTACGAAGGGAATCTTTTGATCAAGCGGATTGAAGAAGAGGCGCGCCAGGAGGGGGAACGGAAAGCCAAGAATATCATCGCGTTGACGATCCAGCGATTCGCGGCTGACCAAACCGCGGAGTCCACTGTGACGGTTGTGAACCTTTCCGGAGATGATATGAAAGGGAGAATCATCGGCAAGGAAGGGCGCAATATCCGGACTCTTGAAACAGCGACCGGGGTTGATTTTGTTATTGACGAAGCGCCGGATACGGTAACGATCTCAAGCTTTGATCCTTTCCGCCGGGAGATCGCGAAACGCTCCCTGGAACGGCTCCTGCAGGACGGAAGAATTCATCCCTCCAGGATTGAAGAAGTGGTTGAGAAGGTCAAAAGAGAGATGGATATTGCCATCAAAGAGGACGGAGAAAAGATCGTGACCGATCTAGGCATTCAAGGGACGATTCATCCAGAGTTGATTCGCTTGATAGGGCGGTTAAAGTATCGGACCAGTTACGGTCAGAATGTTTTGCAACATGTGAAGGAAACAACGCATTTCATGGGGGTCATGGCGGGAGAGCTGGGGCTTGATTTTCATCTGGCGCGCCGGATTGGGCTGCTGCATGACATCGGCAAAGCGGTCAGCCACGAAGTAGAGGGCCCGCACGCCATTATTGGAGCTGATCTTGCCAAGAAGTGTCAAGAGAGCGACCTGGTCATTAACGCGGTTGGCGCGCACCATGAAGATATGGAACCGCAATCCATTTACGCGGTTCTGATCATGGCGGCCGACGCGATCAGCGCGAGCCGTCCAGGAGCGCGCGGGGATACATTTGAAAACTATGTGAAGCGCCTGCAGAAACTAGAAGCAATCGCTGATCAACATCCGGGAGTGGAGAAAGCTTACGCTATTTCTGCCGGAAGGGAAATTCGAGTGATTGTGAATCCAACGAAAGTGGATGACGCGAATACTTATTTGCTGGCGCGTGAGCTGAAACAGAAAATTCAACAGGGGCTTGAGTTCCCGGGGCAAATTAAGGTAACGGTTATCCGGGAAATGAGAGTCGTGGAGTTCGCGGGGTGATATGCGTTTATTAATCATTGGTGACATCGTCGGAGAACCGGGGCGCAGGGCCGTGGCTGAGATTGTGCCTCGTCTGAAGCGTTCCGAGAAAATTGATCTGGCCATCGGCAACGCGGAGAATGTCTCCAATGGAGCAGGGCTCCTTCCCCGTCACGCGGAAGAGCTCTACCGAGGGGGGCTTGATGTTCTGACCATGGGGGACCATATCTGGGACAAGAAAGAGATTCTGGAGATTATCTCAACCGACCCCCGCCTGGTCCGTCCGGCGAATTATCCTAAAGCAGTTCCGGGGCAGGGGGCGATTGTCGTCAAAACCTCTTCCGGAGAGAAAGTGGGGATCACTAACGTGCTGGGAAGAGTTTTTATGAGGCAGACCTGCGACTCTCCTTTTACTGTTCTTAAGGAAATCGTAGCGGAGCTTCGCAAAGAGACCCCGGTGATTATCGTTGACGTTCATGCCGAAGCGACCAGCGAGAAAGTCGCGCTCGGATGGTACTTGGATGGTCAGGTGAGCGTCGTTTTTGGGACCCACACCCATATTCAAACAGCGGATGAAAGAATTTTGCCACTCGGTACGTCATATATAACAGATGTGGGGATGGTGGGGCCCTACGATTCGGTCATCGGCCGTAACAAAGAGCAAGTCATCGAAAATTTCCTGACCCAGGTTCCCCACCGATATGAGGTGGCGAATGAAAATGTTAAACTCTGTGGAATTATCGTCGAAGTTGACTCATCCACCGGCAAAGCGAAAACGATCCGCCGTGTCCAGGAAGGGCTTCAAAATGGCCGGTGAGACAATGCAGCTGCTTCCGCGCGAAAAACTGGTTGAACAGGGGGTCCGACAGCTTTCAGACGCGGAGCTGCTGGCGGTTATTTTCGGCACGGGGACTTCCAAAGAGTCTGTTTTTACTCTCTCAGAACGGCTCTGCCGTTACGGCGATGGGTTTGGCTTTTCCTCTTTGCCTGCGGACATTTTCTCAAGAGAATGGGAGGTTCCCCTGATCAAGGCCTGCCAGCTCCAGGCAAGCATTGAATTGGGGAGGCGTTTTTTTGAATCCAAAAACGGGGAGAAAATCATTCTCCGGACTCCGGAGCAGGTCGCTGAACACACGAAAGATCTTTTGCCGCTGCAAAAAGAAGTTTTTCGAGGGCTCTATCTCAACTGCCGCAACCACCTCATCCATGATGAATGGATTTCTGTGGGGAGTTTGAACATGAGTTTAGTTCATCCGCGGGAAGTTTTCCAGCCGGCAATCCGGCATTCCGCCTACGCGGTCATTGTGGTGCACAACCATCCTTCCGGCGATCCAACTGCAAGCGCCGAAGACCGCTTATTAACGGATCGTCTGATCCACGCGGCCAAGCTTCTGGGAATCGAGTTTTTGGACCATCTGATCGTCGCCGGCGGGCGGTTTATCAGTTTCCAAAGAGAGGGATGGTTGCAAAACAAATCCCCTCTCCCCCTTTAGGGGGAGAGGGTTAGGGTGAGGGGGGGGATTGAAGCGATGCAAATCA
>JGI1356J14229_10001166_pt1 | contig 22255 bp, 37 predicted proteins | sample Subgrocontami58m_FD_14229 | JGI IMG/M metagenome (IMG submission 14229) | reverse complement strand
CTTTTAAGATGGCTGGCTCCCTGGCGTTCAAAGAAGCTATGGAGAGAGCAAAGCCAATCTTACTTGAACCGATTATGAAAATGGAAGTGTCCACACCGGAGGAATTTTTAGGCGATGTCATCGGCGATATAAGCGCCCGGCGGGGACAGCTTGAAGGGATTGAGGAGCGGGGCACTACGAAAATTATCCGGTGCACTATCCCTCTGGCCGAAACCTTCGGCTACGCCACTACCTTACGTTCGCTAAGTCAGGGCAGGGCTACATATACGATGGAATTTCTCAGCTATCTGGAGCTTTCTCCTAATATAGCTGAGCAGGTTGTTTCAAAAGGTAAAGTTAGGACATTTGGGGTGTAGGCGTGCCGAAACAAAAAATCAGGGTTAGATTAAAGGCGTATGACCACCGGTTGCTGGACCAGTCAGCAGCCCAAATAGTGGAGGTAGCGGAACGGACGGGAGCAATGGTAGCCGGGCCGATCCCTCTGCCAACGCGTATCGAGAAGTTTTGCGTTATACGTTCTGCATTTATTGATAAAGACTCCAGAGAGCAATTCGAGATCCGTACTCACAAACGGATACTTGATATTCTGGAGCCCACATCCAAAACTATCGATGCTTTAACCCAATTGAATATGCCGGCGGGCGTAGATATTGAGATTAAAGCATAAAGTGTTAGTATAGTAAACAGGGTTGAAAATATGTTAACTTTTCCAGGAATAATAGGCCGAAAAATAGGTATGACTCAGGTTTTTCAGGATGATGGTCAGCGTATAGCAGTGTCCGCTATCGAGGCTGGCCCATGTTTAATCATCCAGGCAAAAAAAGAAGCAACTGAGGGTTATAATGCTATTCAGCTTGGCTTTGGTGAGACGAAACGGCTGAATGAGCCGGAAAAAGGACACCTTAAAAAATTGGGCAACTTCAGACACCTTAAGGAATTCCGGATTACGGGAGACAACTTTAAGGTGGGTGATAAACTGGATGTAAGTATCTTTCAACCAGGCGACGTGGTGGATGTGATTGGTGTATCCAAAGGTAAAGGTTTCGCTGGAGGGGTAAAACGGCATCATTTTGCCGGAGGCCCCAAAACCCACGGGCAATCGGATAGGACGCGTGCCCCTGGCTCTATAGGTTCTAATACTTTCCCTGGCCGCGTATGGAAAGGACAGCGCATGGCAGGACATCTTTGGGCGCTCAATGGGCTACCGTTCACCGCCTTAGGGTGGTTAAGGTAGACCCCGGCAAAAACTTACTTTTACTTGAAGGAGCCGTCCCCGGCGCTAAAAACGGAATACTTTTTATAGAAAAGACGGAAAAAAGGAAGTAACCTGTGCGTATACCGGTGCATAACCTCACTGGCGAGATAATCGAAGAGATCGAGGTTCAAGACGCAGTCTTTGGGGTGCCAGCTAATATGTCGGTCATCCACCAGGCTCTGGTGCGGCAACTGGCTAACGCCCGGCAAGGCAATGCAGATACCAAAACACGTGGCGACGTGATAGGGAGCACGCGGAAACTTTTTATGCAGAAACACACCGGCCATGCCAGAAGAGGTCCATTACGGGCTGGTGGGAAAAAAGGAAGCGGCGCAGTGTTTGGCCCACACCCGCGTGATTACAGGCAAGCCATGCCTAAAAAGATGCACCGTTTAGCTTTAACAGGCGCCCTTTCGGAGAAAGTGCGGAGCGGCGAGCTTTTTGTAATAAATGAACTCAAGGTCGAATTTCCAAAAACCAGGGTGGTTAAAGGTATATTGGATGTATTGAAAATAGCATCACCAGCTCTTGTGGTAACAGGTAAATCTGAACCCACCATGGTTCTGTCAGCGCGTAATATACCTGGAATAAAGACCTTGCCGGTTTCTAATATAAACGTGGCTGATTTACTTAAATACCGCCAGATGGTTATAACTGTGGAAGCAGTTCGTAAAGCAGAGTCAATTTGGGGGCCAAAAGAGGCCCAACCTGAAGCTTAAGGGATTGAAAAAATGAATGTCCTGGAAATATTACGACGGCCTATCATAACAGAGAAATCCACGGCCATGCAGGCCATGAGTAAATATGCCTTTGAGGTGTATCCCTGGGCTAATAAGATCCAGATAAAACAGGCCGTGGAAAAAGCATTCAACGTAAAAGTGGCAGCAGTTAACGTGATGATAGTACCTGGCAAAGAAAAACGGATGGGGCGAAGATTGACTCAAACTCCCGAATGGAAAAAAGCTATCATTACCCTTAAACCGGGACACAAAATTACTTTAGTGGAAGGGGTGTGAGGTCAAGCTATGGCTCTGAAAATATATAAGCCAACCTCACCAAGCCGCCGTGGTATGACTGGTTTCTCCTTTGAAGAGATTACAAAGGATAAGCCTGAAAAATCGTTGACAGAGCCACAGCGGAAGAGAGCCGGCAGGAATTTTCGAGGTAAGATTACAGTCTATCATCAAGGTGGGGGAGTCAAACGCCGGCTGCGCAATCTGGATTTTAAACGGGATAAATTTGATATTCCAGGCAAAGTAGCGGCTATTGAATATGATCCTAACCGCTCTGCCCGTATAGCCCTGGTCCATTATGCCGATGGGGAGAAACGCTACATTCTGGCGCCGTTGGGATTGCAGGTAGGCGTTACGATAATGTCTGGCACAAGCGCCGAAATAAAACCTGGCAATGCTTTGCCCATGCGGATAATCCCATCGGGAACCCAGATACATAATATTGAGCTTCAAAAGGGGCATGGAGGCCAGTTAGTGCGTAGCGCTGGAGTAGCCGCTCAGCTTATGACCAAAGAAGGAGACTACGCTCTGGTTCGTTTGCCTTCCGGCGAGATGAGACGCATCCATATCGAGTGTATGGCCACAATCGGGCAGGTGGGTAACATCGAGCATCAGAATATCACGTGGGGTAAAGCAGGCCGAAAGCGCCTCCTGGGGATACGCCCCACTGTCAGGGGAACAGCTATGACGCCGCGAGACCATCCGCATGGTGGTGGTGAGGGGCGTTCCAAGCTTGGTATGCCTGGCCCCAAGACTCCGTGGGGCAAACCTACCCGGGGATATAAAACCCGTAAAAACAAATTGTCCGATAAATTTATAGTGCAGCGAAGGAAGTAGACATGTCTCGCTCAACTAAAAAGGGCCCTTTTATTGATGCAAAGTTAAAAAAGAAAGTGGAAGCTATAATCCAGACCGGGCAAAAAACGGTGATAAAGACATGGTCCAGACCATCCGTAATCATGCCCCAGATGATTGGTATGACAATAGCCGTACATGATGGACGGAGACATGTGCCTGTTTTCATAACCGAGAATATGGTTGGCCACCGGTTGGGAGAATTTGCTCCCACGCGGACGTTCCGTGGACACGGCGGTAAAGTAGAGAAGCTAACTCAGCCAACTCCTGCTGCTCCGGCTCCGGCAGCGTCTAAGAAACCGTAGAGGGTAAAGTGGAAGTTAAAGCTCTGGTAAAAGATATAGGTATCGCACCAAGGAAGGTGCGGCTGGTCGCAGACCTGGTAAAGGGTAAAAAGGTGCTTGATGCTTTGAATATATTAAAATTTACCCCGACTCCGGCTGCTCGATTTATGGCTAAAGTGGTTAAATCTGCGGCAGCCAATGCTGAGAACAATAACCAGTTGTCGCCGGATGGTTTAGTGGTTACGAACATATTGGTCAACCAAGGGCATACTTTAAATCGGGCCCGCCCCCAATCACGGGGGAGGATGTCCCCGTGGAAACGGCGCTCAAGTCATATTACTGTAATAGTAGAGGGAGAGGCCTGATGGGCCATAAAGTTCATCCTATCGGTTTCCGTCTCGGCGTTCACCGGGACTGGCTTGCCAAATGGTACGCCGATAAACACTATACAGAGATGTTACAGGAAGACTTGAAGATCCGTAGTACTGTGGTTTCCAGCTATCCAGAGGCTGGTATAGCTAAGGTTGAAATCGAGAGGCAGGCTAACCAGGTTACGATTACCATTTATACTGCACGCCCGGGTATAGTAATCGGACGGTCGGGGCAGCGGGTGGATGAGACGAGACAGAAACTGGAGAAACTTACTGGAAAGAAATTGCGCCTGAATATCCAGGAAGTCCGCCAGCCCGAGTTAGATGCATATCTGGTTGCCAGAAGCGTGGCTGAACAGATGGAACGCCGGGTGGCCTTCCGCCGTGCTATGAGACAAGCTATCACGCGTTCTATGCAGGGCGGAGCAAAAGGTATAAAAGTAATCTGCTCAGGCCGGTTAGGTGGAGCTGAAATCGCCCGTCGGGAAACGGCGAAAGATGGACGATTACCGCTTCAAACCCTGCGGGCAGATATTGATTTTGGGATAGCCGAGGCTCATACAACTTTGGGACTAATAGGTGTAAAGGTATGGATTTATCGTGGAGATATAATACCAACAAAAGAGGTTGTAACTGCGGTAACGGCTGCAGCCGGTTCGCCAGCGTCACCGGCTCCAACCCCAACTCCAGTTCCATCTCCTGCACCATATAAACCATAGATAATATTTCTACAGAGAGATATAGGTAGTAAAAAGCTATGTTACAGCCTAAAAGAGTCAAATATAGGCGTTCACACCGTGGACGGCGTAAAGGAATTGCCCGGTCGGGGAATACACTCGCCTTTGGTGACTTCGGCTTACAAGCCATGGAGTCAGCCTGGCTAACCTCCCGTCAGATAGAGGCAGCCCGGCGGGCTATGACCCACTATGTAAAACGTGGCGGCAAAATATGGATACGTATCTTCCCCGATAAACCTGTAAGTAAAAAACCCCTCGAGGTCCGCATGGGTGGAGGCAAGGGCACACCCGAATTCTGGGTAGCTGTGGTGAAACCAGGGAAGGTAATGTTCGAGATGAGCGATGTTAAAGAAGATGTGGCGCGGGAAGCTATGCGCCTGGCTTCGGATAAATTACCCATCCCTGTTAAATTTCTGTGCCGTCATGAGAATATTCAGGAGACAGCATGAAACCGGAAGAAATTAGAGCTCTGGGGCCTGAGGACCTGAAGAAACACCTGGCAGAAGCGGAGCGTGAGCTCTTTAACCTCCGTTTCAGGCATGCTACCCGCCAGTTAGTTAATAACCGCGAGGTAGTAAAAACCCAGGAAAAAGATAGCCCAGATGTTAACTATTCAGCACGAGAGGGTATTGGGTATAACGCGATGACGACTGAGCATCAAATAAAAACGCGTATAGGCCGCATTGTTAGCGATAAAATGGATAAGACAGTAGTAGTAGAGGTCGAAAGTCGCTATAAACATCCTTTATATAAAAAGATACTGCGGCGCACCAGCAAGTACAAAGCCCACAACGAAAATAATGAAGCCAAAGCTGGTTATACAGTTAGAATTATTGAAACACGGCCTTTATCCAAAGAAAAACGTTGGCGGGTTGCGGAAATAATCTCCACGGGTGAGATAGTCCAGCTACCTCCGCAGGTTACGGAAGCTCCTCCCATTGAAAAAATAGAGCCAGTAGTAGGGGACCAGTCAACACAAGAAGTTGTTGCAACAACTGAAAGTCCGGTAACGGAGACTCCTCCAGCGGCAGAGGAAACACAGGCAGAACAACCAAAGGGTTAATCAAGGTAACAAACGTATATATAAAATTCTGGAAAATAAACTATTAAATGTAAGGACTAATCAGGCATGATTCAGACCTATACCAGGCTAAAAGTGGCTGATAATACGGGCGCCCGGCAGATAATGTGCATTAATATTCCCGGCAAAAAAAAAAAAAAAAAAAGGGGGTTCTGTAAAAAAAGGCGAAGTGGTAAAAGCGGTGATTGTGCGGTTAAAGAGTAATTATCGCCGCCAGGATGGCTCATATATACGTTTTGATGAGAATGCTGCCGTTATCCTGGATGAGAAGAATAATCCGAAGGGTACCCGCGTGTTTGGACCCGTTGCCAGGGAGCTCAGGGAAAAGAATTTTATGAAAATCGTATCCCTGGCTGCCGAGGTGTTGTAATATGAAAATACATAAAAACGATAGTGTGCTGGTAATACGGGGTAAGGATAAAGGCAAAAAGGGCAAAGTGCTCCATGCCTTCCCGAAAGAAAACCGTGTTATCGTAGAAAAAGTAAATATGATAAAGCGGCATGCCAGAGCGCGGGGCCCGGTCCGTCAGGCTGGAATTGTCGAAAGAGAGGCCCCAATTAACGTCGCAAAAGTAATGATACTGTGTGGCAAGTGCAGTCATCCCGTCCGTATTGGATACAGGAGCTTAGAGGATGGTAAAAGGGTGCGCTTTTGTCATGCATGTACCGAGGTAATAGACTGAGGTTAAAATGGCACGTTTAAAGATTCAATACCAAAAAGAGATTATCCCGGCTCTGATGAAAGAGTTTAGCTACAAGAATATCATGCAAGTGCCTCATTTGAAGAAGGTAGTTCTCAACATCGGCGCTGGCGAAGCTACAACTAATGCGAAGATACTGGAGGCAGCACAGCGGGATCTGACCACGATAGCCGGCCAGCACGCTGTAATAACTAAATCCAAGAAATCTATCTCTGCATTTAAACTCAGGGAAGGCCAACCTATCGGGACCATGGTTACCATGCGCGGCCAGCGCATGTACGACTTTATGGAAAGGTTCATTGGCTCAGTCCTGCCCCGCATCAGGGATTTCCAGGGGATTCCCCGGACTTCTTTCGATGGAAGAGGGAATTACCATATGGGTTTAAAAGAACAATTGGTGTTCCCTGAGATAGAATATGATAAGATTGATAAGATACGTGGCCTGGAAATAAGTTTCGTAACCAGTGCACGGAATGACCAAGAGGCCCTGCGGCTGTTGGAGCTAATGGGTATGCCTTTTCAGAAGGGAGTAGACTGAGGCTTTAATGGCAAAAATATCGAAAATAGTTAAGTCCAAGAGACCGCCTAAATATAAAGTACAACAGCATAACCGCTGTCAACTGTGTGGCCGGCCTCGAGCATTTATACGCCGGTTCGGTATGTGTCGTATTTGTTTCAGGAAATTAGCCCTTAAGGGAGAGATACCAGGAGTCAGGAAGTCGAGCTGGTAAAGTTATTTTCCAAGTTTATCGAAAACTGAGGTTTTTGGGGAGGTAAAAAAGAGTTCTGTGGTAAATGATCCTATAAGCGACATGCTCACCAGGCTACGTAATGCCGTTATGGTTGGTCACGATGTTGTTCTGGTACCTGTGTCCAGAATGAAAATAGCCATCTCCAGAATCCTTAAACAGGAAGGTTTCATTTCCGATTACGAAGTCCTTCGGGGGAAACCGCAGCGAATGATTCGTCTCCATGTTAAATATTTAGGTAAAAAAGAAGCAGCGTTGAACGGCTTAAAAAGGGTAAGCCGTCCGGGGCTCAGGGTTTATGTACAGAAAGGGGAAATCCCCCGGGTTTATGGTGGATTGGGGGTAGCAATTTTAAGTACCTCGAAAGGTATTATGACAGGCCAGCAAGCGTGGAAACGGCACGTAGGCGGTGAGTTGCTTTGCTTTATCTGGTAATAAGCAAATTCGCCGGTATTAATCATAATTAACTTATAGGAAGACTATGTCAAGAATAGGTAGAAAACCCATCACGTTGCCTCAAGGGGTGAGCGTGGATATAAAAGGTAGTGAGGTACAGGTAAAGGGAGCTAAAGGTGAGCTCAAGCGGACCCTCCACCCGGACATGATTCTTGCCCGGCAGGATGGGCAGCTTGTTGTAACCCGACCCAGCGAAAGTAAGTTACACAAGTCTCTTCATGGCCTGACAAGGACTCTCGTAGCTAACATGGTGGAAGGTGTTAGCAAGGGCTTTGAGAAATCCCTGGATATAAGCGGGGTAGGTTACCGGGCACAGAAAAGCGGTGACAAAATAACTTTGCAGGTTGGCTTTACCGGCCCTAAAGAATTTACCCCACCCCCTGGTATCTCTTTGGTAGTAGAAGGAACGAACAAGATAAAAGTGCAGGGTATTGATAAAGAACTGGTGGGTTTGGTGGCAGCTCATATCAGAGAAATCCGCCCTCCAGATGCATACAAGGGTAAAGGTATAAAGTATTCAAATGAAAGGATTCGCCTTAAGCCTGGTAAAGCTGGCAAGGCTACAGCGAAGAAAAAATAATGGTCGCTAAAGCTAATTCTCGCGCTTCCCGTGTAGCCAGACATATACGGGTAAGAAAAAAAGTTACAGGGACACCAGTCCGTCCCAGATTAGCTGTGTTCCGAAGCGTCAAACATATTTATGCCCAGGTTATTGACGATAGTCTGGGGCGTACCCTGGTCGCAGCATCAAGTCTGGAAGAAAAGATATCCGCCGATGTTAAGGATAAGAAAAAGGGCGAGGTAAGTGTTGTAATCGGAAAATTAATAGCCGAAAGGGCGATTGCCAAAGGTATTGCCCTGGTGGCTTTCGACCGGGGGGGGTATAAATACCACGGTCGTATCAAACTGTTGGCGGATGCTGCAAGAGAGGCCGGGCTAAAGTTTTAAGGGGTCTCGTGGCCCTCCGTGTAAGGGGGGTGGATTGAAACAAGGAGTCTTATTTGACAGCACAAAGAGTAGAGCAAGATGGACAGCCGGCGTTTGTTGAAAAGCTGGTCTACCTGAACCGTGTAGCCAAAGTAGTAAAAGGTGGTAAACGCCTGCGTTTTAGTTCTTTGGTGGTAGTTGGAGATGGAATGGGAAGGGTGGGTATGGGTATAGGGAAATCCAACGAAGTACCAGAGGCTATCCGAAAGGGCGGTATACAGGCTAAGAAAAATCTTATCCATGTGCCCCTGACTACAACAAGTATCCCCCATGAAATCACAGTTCAATTCGGGGCTTCAAGAGTGATGTTGAAACCCGCTGCGCCGGGGACGGGTCTAATTGCCGGCGGTGGTGTTCGGGCCGTTCTGGAGCTTGCAGGGATTAAAGATATACTGACTAAATCCCTGGGGAGTTCTAATCCTATTAATGTAGTTAAAACTACACTATTGGCTCTCTCCCAGCTACGTAATCCCGCGGAGGTAGTGGCAAGACGTAAACCAAGTAGTGACAAGATGGAGAAAGGTGAAAAAAAGTCATCCGGCACTCAATCTCAGAATCCAGTGGGTTAAGAGTGATATAGGTTATTCCGACGACCAGAGACGCGTAGTAAAGGCTCTGGGGTTTCATCGTCTGAACCAGACGGTCATACATCAGGATACTCCTACTATCCGGGGTATGATACTAAAAATCAGGCATATGCTTAAGGTAGATATTGAGGTGGTCAAGATTGAGACAAAATGACCTGTTCCCATCTATAGGTTCCCGGCACTCTCGTAAGCGGGTTGGCAGGGGAGATAGCTCGGGGCATGGTAGCTATTCTGGCAAAGGTCAAAAAGGCCAGAAAGCGCGTAGCGGNAAAAATGTCCGCCCCACATTCGAGGGTGGACAAACAACCATTGCTAAAAGGTTACCGGAAAAACGGGGTTTCGTTAATAGGTTCCGGATNGAATATAATATTGTTAACATTGGGCAATTAGGGGCCTTTCCAGCAGGTACAGAAGTCAACTCCGAGCTTCTTGCCGGCAGCCGCATGATTGGTTCCATAAGAAAACCGCTTAAGGTGTTAGGCAATGGCGATCTGGAGATTGCGCTTAAGGTGAAAGCCAATAAATTCTCGGCTTCGGCAAAACAAAAGATAGAAGCGGCGGGCGGCAGTGTGGAGGAGATAACGAGTGCAGTCTAGCAGACCATCTCTCCTCCGGTCAATGATGGATGCCTTCCGGCTGCCAGACCTGAGGAACCGGATACTCTTTACCCTCATGATCCTGGCGGTTTTCCGGCTGATAGCCCATGTGCCCCTACCCGGAGTCGACCTGGCGGGGTTAAGGCAACTATTCGAGCGGAACCAGCTTTTGGGTATGCTGGACCTGTTTAGCGGCGGGGCGATGCGTAATATGAGTGTAGCCGCTATGGGAGTATATCCGTACATAACGTCTTCGATCGTTATGCAGCTATTAGTGCCAGTTATTCCAGGTCTTCAATCTCTGGCAAAGGAGGGGGAGTCAGGGCGGAACCGCATCAATGTAATAACCCACTGGGTAACAGTACCTCTGGCCATACTCCAGGGATATGGACAACTGGTTTTACTGAGCCAGCAAGGAGTTATATCTGGAATAGGGCTAACCGGGCCGAATCTACTACCTACTGCTTCTATGGTAATCTCCATGACAGCGGGTACAATGTTTCTGGTATGGCTTGGTGAGCTAATTACCGAACGGGGGATAGGGAACGGCATATCTATCATCATTTTTGGAGGTATTGTAGCCGGACTACCCGATATGATTGGGCGTTCATTCATAGGACGGGCTAATATACCGGGTCTATTGGCATTTTCCATACTGGGATTGCTCACAGTGGTCTTAATCGTCATATTTACTGAGGCCCACCGGCGTATCCCGGTCCAGTATGCCCGGGTAAGTTACCGTGGGGGTAAAATGTACAGACAGGGAGCTTCGTCTTATATACCATTGAGAGTTAATACAGCCGGAATGATTCCGCTTATCTTCGCCATCTCCATTATGATATTCCCGGGGACTATTGCCAGTTACTTTGCCGGGAACCCTGGAATCGGAGGTAAAATAGCTAGCTTCATTATGGTCATGTTCGATAGTGTTACCATGCCCTGGGCTTATTTCTACTGGGCGGTATATTTTCTGTTGGTCGTGGGCTTTGCTTTTTTCTATACCATGGTCATATTCCAACAAATGGATATGGCGAACAACCTGCAAAAGCAAGGTGGGTTTGTTCCTGGCATCAGGCCGGGTAAACCGACTGCTGAATATTTTAACAATATCGTAATCCACATTACCTGGGGAGGCGCTCTTTTCCTTGCCTTTGTGGCTATTTTACCCTTCATTGCGCGCCAGGTTACGAATGTCCAGGTACTTCAGCTAGGTAGCACTGGACTACTTATTGTAGTAGGTGTAGTCCTCGACACAATGAGGCAATTGGAAGGTCAATTGCTGATGAGACATTACCAGGGATTTATAAAGTAGGAGCCGGATTGTATTTAGTTTTATTGGGAGCTCCAGGAGCAGGCAAGGGTACTCAGGCCGATATTCTGTGTAAACAGTTCAATTTGCTTCATCTGGCTTCCGGAGATTTGTTTAGAGAGGCACTTTCCAAAGGGACTGATTTAGGGAAACAGGCAAAGGCATATATGGAAAAGGGTCTGCTTGTTCCGGATGATATAACCATAAAACTTATTCAGGAGAAGATTAACGGGTTGGAAAAAGGGCAGGGGGTATTACTCGATGGATTCCCCCGGACTCTGGAGCAAGCTAAAGCATTAGACAAAAACCTGAAAGCCCAGAATAAACAAGTAGACCGTACGGCACTGATAGATGTTTCTCAGGAGGAGCTGTTAAGAAGATTGTCCGGACGCTGGATTTGCCGGCAGTGTCAGGCTCCGTACCATCTACAGAGCGCTCCGCCAAAGATAACCGGCCGCTGCGACAAATGCAGCGGTGAGCTTTATCAAAGGGCGGATGATACTATAGAAACGGTAAAGAAAAGGCTTGAAGTTTATTCTGCTCAAACGTCTCCTTTAATTGATTATTACCGGCAAGCAGGTAAACTGATAGAGGTAAAAGGGGAGGGAGAACCCCGGGCAGTGGGGAAGAAACTTATAACAGCTCTAAAAGCAGGATAACCGGTTAAGAGATTGCTGTTATAAATAAATGAAAGAGTTAGGGTACCGATGGGGATTATAATCAAGTCTCCCCAGGAAATAAACATTATGCGCCAGGCGGGACGGATTTTAGCAACGATTCTAAAAACACTTTGCCTGGCAGCGAAGCCTGAAATGAAGACTAGGGAACTTGATGAACTCTTCGTCGAGGAAATGAAAAAATACGGGGTAAAGGCTTCATTCAAAGGTTATCGCGGTTACCCTGCTCATATATGTGTATCAGTTCAGGACGAATTGGTGCACGGTATCCCCGGTGACAGGGTACTCAAAGACGGTGAGATTGTTTCACTGGATGTTGGTATAATATATCAAGGGTTTCAAGTAGATGCCGCTCAGACCATAGGGCTGGGAAAGATCAGTCCTCTGGCAAAAAAATTGTTGGAAGCCACCAGTGGAGCACTGGAAGCTGGTATCAGGGCTACTCGTGCGGGAGTCAGGTTGGGAGACGTTTCGGCAGCCATACAGGGGTATGCTGAAGCTCGTAATTTTTCGATAGTCAGGGAATATAGCGGACATGGTGTGGGGCGAGAACTCCACGAGGACCCGCAGATACCAAATTTTGGAGTACCAGGCCAAGGACCGATGCTCCGGCGAGGAATGACATTGGCGATCGAGCCTATGCTGACAGCCGGCGACTGGCGCACTCGTGTCCTGGAGAACCAGTGGACGGTGGTTACCTTAGATGGTAGTCTTTGTGGTCATTTCGAGCATACGGTTGCTGTAGGTGATGAGGGCGCTGAAATACTAACGGCTCAGTTAAAGGTATAATTATTAAAGAATGACAAAAAAAGAGACCCTGGAGGTAGAAGGCACGGTCGCAGAAGCGTTACCTAATGCTATGTTTCGAGTAGATCTAGCTAATGGGCATCGCGTACTTGCGCATATTTCCGGAAAGATAAGATTACATTTTATTCGTATCTTACCCGGTGACCGTGTGCTGGTGGATTTATCGCCTTATGACCTGAAACGGGGTCGTATAACTTACCGATTTAAATAGGTAAAAAAGGGGTTACTCAGGTGAAAGTTAGGGCTTCAGTTAAAACACGTTGTGATAAGTGTAAGGTTATTCGCCGTCATGGGGTAGTACGGGTTATATGTTCTAATCCCAAACACAAGCAGCGTCAGGGATAAATTATTCCTGACAGGTTGAAAGGAGAAAAATGGCGCGTATAGCCGGTATTGACCTACCCAGAGAAAAGAAAATAGCAGTTGCGCTTGGATATATCTACGGCATTGGACCATCAAATGGCCGTCGTATCATAGCCCAGGCTAAAGTAAACCCGGATACCAAGTCTAAAGACCTCACCGAGGAAGAGACTAACCGTCTCCGGGAGATAATAGACAAAGAAATAAAGGTTGAAGGTGAACTCCGTAAGGAAATCAACATGAACATTAAAAGGCTTATCGAGATTGGCGCTTACCGCGGCCTGCGCCACCGAAGGAGCCTACCATCTCGAGGTCAACGTACGCGTACTAATGCCCGAACCAAAAGAGGAGCCAGGAAGACAGTAGCAGGCCGTGGTCAGAAGCGTGGTTCCGCTAAGAAGTAAGGTCTGTAACTACAAGATAAGTTAAATTAAAGAAGTCCAGCACTCACTGAGGAAGGTAGCATGCCAGAAGAAAAAGAAGAAAAAAAGAGAAAGCCAAGGGGTAAACGGAAAGAAAAAAAATCTATCCCCCGTGGCCGTGTGTACATACAATCAACATTTAATAACACAATGATCACCTTAACTGACCCTTCAGGTAATATACTTGCCTGGGGTAGTTCCGGCACTGCTGGCTTTAAAGGTTCCAGAAAAGGAACTCCTTATGCAGCTCAAATGGCAGCAGATACCGCCTGCCGAAAGGCTATGGAGCATGGCCTGCGGCAAGTGGATGTTTTCATAAAAGGCCCGGGTAGTGGTCGGGAGGCCGCTATTCGTTCCCTTCAGGCGGCTGGCTTGACTGTTTCCGGCATCAGGGATATTACCCCTGTACCTCATAATGGGTGCCGTCCTCCCAAAAGAAGGAGGGTATAGTTATATATGGCTCGTTATACAGATGGTCGTTGCCGAATATGTCGCAGGGTTAGTGAAAAACTCTCTCTTAAAGGGGCTAAGTGTTTCACTCCTAAATGTCCCGAAGAAAAACGTCATGTGCCGCCGGGTATGCATGCGCAACGTCGCCGCCGGCTTTCCGACTGGGGGGTCCAACTTCGGGAAAAACAGAAGGCCAGGTATATATACGGGGTACTGGAAAGACAGTTCCGCCGGTATTTCGCTGAGGCTGCTAAACGACCTGGAGTTACAGGTGAATACCTGTTACAGTTATTAGAACGGCGATTGGATAATGTAATATTCAGGCTGGGTTTTGCCGACTCCAGGGCACAGGCCCGACAGTTGGTTAATTCGGGTCATATTACTATTAACGGACGAAAAACGAAAATACCATCTTGTTCAGTTAAAGTATCCGACACTATAGGCTGGAGGCCCGGAAGCACGAAAACAGTATATTATAAAAAACTTACCGAATCCCCTCTATCCCAGGTCCCTCCTGTATGGTTGAGCCTGGATAAAGAAAGCATGACAGGTAAGGTTCTTTCTCTGCCCTCTCGCGGGGATATTCAGGTACCATTTATTGAAAGTGCTATAGTTGAGTATTATTCTCGCTAAGGAGTAACGGAGTTGTCTTCAGAGACCACAACAAAAGTGGAATGTATCGAAAGCTCCAGTAATTATGGACGCTTTGTGGCAGAAGCTTTGGAAGCTGGGGAGGGGATCACCGTTGGGAATGCCCTGCGCAGGATTCTCCTGAGTTCGTTAACCGGAGCTGCAATAACATGGCTGCGGATTGATGGGATTCAACATGAATTTTCCGCCATTCCTCATGTTAAAGAAGACACTATGGAGTTTCTCCTTAATGTCAAGGGTATACGCCTGCGTCCTTTAGCAGGACACTCAGGGAAATTGACTCTGGAAGTGGAAGGTGAGCGGCGGGTCACTGCCGCTGATATTGCACCCTCTACGGATTTCCAGATTATAAATCCTGAACTATATTTGGCAGCTCTCGATTCGGTTGAAGCAAAGCTAAGGGTCGAATTCAATGTGGAATTAGGCAGGGGGTATACTTCTGCCGGTTCGGCTGAAGGACAGCCGATTGGGGTTATTCCCATAGATGCCGTTTATGCTCCTGTACGCAAAGTCAACTATACAGTCGAGCCAACTAATATCGGGCAGGGTGGTGGCGCCGAACGGCTTATCCTGGAAGTATGGACCGATGGCAGCATTTCACCTGTTGAAGCCGTAGCTAAAAGCGCCCAAATTGCTATATCCCGTTTTTCTTTATTTGCCGATATGATAAAGACCGCAGAGGTATTGGAGGAGAAGCCATCCCGCCGTTCTACGTTACCTCCCGAGCAGTATAATTTACAATTAGAAACCCTTAAATTCTCAGTCAGGACTTTCAACTGCTTAAAGCGGGGTGGTGTTAATACCCTCGGCCAACTTCTAGAGAAAAGCGAAGAAGAGTTAATGGCGTTACGCCACTTTGGGGAGAAATCCCGCCAGGAAGTCGAGGAGAAACTACAGCTTATGGGATATGTGTTGCCCATAAAAGAAGCAAAGGATCTTATACCGGCTAAACTGGAGAACATAGTAGAAGCGACTGAACCAGAGGTATCTGAAGAGGGAAAGAATAATAATGAGGCATAGAGTAGCCGGGCACAAATTAAATAGACCTACGGGCCATCGCCTGTCTCTATATCGCAATCAGGTTACTGATCTGCTGCGCCACGAAAAAATTGTTACGACCGAAGCAAAGGCCAAAGAAGTACGTAAATTAGCCGAGCATGTCATTACGCTGGGTAAAGATGGGACTCTTCATGCCCGCCGCCTGGCTTTATCTCAAGTGTGGGGCAATGATGTACTGGATAAAACTTTTAAAGAGTTAAAAGAACGTTATGCCAGCCGTCCGGGAGGTTATACTCGTATCACAAAACTGGGGCCTCGCCTGGGCGATGCTGCCCCGATGGTGCAATTAGAACTGGTAAAATAAATGGCCAAGATAGTCATGGTGGTGGAATATGATGGCACCAGATTTCATGGTTTTCAATATCAGGAGAATGCCATCACGGTCCAGGGTGAGTTAGAACGGGCCCTTAAAAACCTCACTCAGGAGCAAATCAGGGTAATAGGGGCAAGCCGGACCGACGCGGGTGTACACGCCAAAGGACAGGTGGTGAGCTTTAGAACTCCTATTCAGCTTCCGCCGAAAAGGTGGATAGGTGCATTGAACCACTATTTATCACTTGATGTAGCTGTAAGGGAAGCCTGGCAGGTCGGCGAAGGATTCGATGTTCGCAAGGATGCTGTACGCAGGGAGTACCAATACTCAATTTTTAACAATAAAGTGCGCTCTCCCTTGAAACTACGTTTTGCGTATTTTTTTCCGCAACCGTTAGATATTGAAGCGATGCAGGAGGCAAGCGCAACCCTGGAGGGTGAACACGACTTAGCGTCTTTTACCCCTGCTGTTCTGGAAAAAGTGGGGAAAAGCGTTCGAACAGTTTATGAATCCAGGGTAAAGAGACTGGGTGATCTGGTCTATTTTTCAATGGTTGCCAACTCTTTTTTACCACATCAAATAAGGCATACTATGGGGGCTTTACTTCAGGTTGGCAGAGGTAAAATAGGCGTAACGGAGTTTAAAAAGATCGAACAGGCCCGGCAACCCGGATTGGCAGGACCCGCAGTACCGCCCCACGGCCTGTGTTTGATGTCAGTCCAATATCTCAAATCTTTAGGAAATGAATAAAAATGAAAACATTTAGCACCAAAGCTTCGGATATTAAACGACAATGGTATCTAATAGATGCTTCGGACCAGATATTAGGACGCGTGGCAACGCAAATTGCCCGCCTCCTCCGGGGTAAGCATAAGCCTATATTTACACCCCATCTGGATACCGGGGACTTTGTAGTTGTTATCAATGCCGCTAAAGTTAAAGTAACCGGTGGGAAGGTCACCCAGAAAACCTATATTCATCATACAGGGTACCCCGGCGGATTTAAAAGCACTACTTTCGATAAGGTAATCCAGACACATCCAGATAGGGTAATTCGCTGGGCAGTAGAGGGAATGTTACCTAAAAATTCACTCGGTGAAGCCATGTTAAAAAAGCTAAAGGTATATGCGGGGCCCACTCATCCCCATGCAGCCCAACTGGAAAGTGGCGCTTCTATCGTGGAGACCGAAACCAAAAGCGCCGTATGATTACATCTCTGGTAGCCGGCAGATATTTAGTAAAAAAAGTGGCATAAATTTCCATAGATTCATAAGCGAGGTGAGATAAGGTTGGCAGAACAGACATTCTTTTATGGTGTTGGAAGAAGAAAAACATCTGTGGCCCGGGTGCGTTTGGTGCCGGGCACAGGCAGGGTTACTATTGACGGAAAGACTTTGGAAGAACGTTTTCCTCAGGAAATACGCCGGCGGGCTATTCTACAGCCTTTTCAAACTATAGACGCTCAGAATAAATTCGATGCTGTGATACAGGTTCTGGGTGGAGGCGTAACCGGTCAGGCCGGTGCAATCCGGCACGGGATAGCCAGAGCCTTTGTGGCGATGGATGAAAAATTAAAACCAGCATTGCGTAAGGCTGGACTTCTAACCAGGGATCCCCGTTGCAAAGAAAGAAAGAAATACGGCCTGAAACGGGCCAGGAAAGCTCCACAATATACAAAACGTTAGTCTAAAAGCTATCCACCTTGTGTTAAAAAGAGGGCCCCGATATATCGGGGCCCTCTTACTTTAATCCTCCTGCTCAATAATGCAAAAGCTATTTACTTATCCGGTGCAGTTTTACCTCTGGATGCAGATACAACCACTCCTAGAAAAGCAACTATAGCCAGAGCAATAAAACCAGTCCCGATTTGCCTGGCAAATCCCGCTTCTGCTGTTCCTCCAGCCAGTATAATACCTATCATGACCAGTCCCAGTGTTCCCCCCATGCTCCTGAATGTCCCCAGTGTCCCGGAAGCCGTACCGAGTTTATCTTGAGATAGAGAACTGAGTACCGAGTTAATATTAGGCGAGGCAAACAGCCCTATCCCGATACCAAGCAATGAAAGCCGCAAGAAAACATTAACTAAACTGGCATCGGGTCCCATAATCCCTAGCAGGACCAGGCTGGCGGTAACAAATGCCATACCCAGGGCACATAGCCAGCGTGGACCTATCCTATCCGAGAGCCAGCCGCTGAATGGAGAGAAGATCGCCATAGTCAGGAATTTAGCCAGCGTTATGATTCCCGCCACTGCAGCCGACCGGTTCAACACCCACTGGACGTAGAAAGCAATCAGAAGGGTTAACCCCTGATGGGCCGACATATAATGGAGAAGAGTTGCAATGTTACCTAACGTGAACTGGCTATTGCTGCTGAATGTTCTCAAATCCAGCATTGGGTCTATAGCCACCCGCAGCTCCAGATAACCGAACAAGCCTAAAATAAAGATGCTGGAAATGAAAAAGGTAAGGGTATAAGACGATGTCCAGCCTGATACTCTGCCAAAACTCAAACCCAGCATGAGCAGCGCCAACCCGCAGATAAAGCTTAACGATCCCGGTAAATCGNTCGGNCGTCTCNGTCCTGAAGTTTTGGCCCGGGGAAGCCACTTGTAAGAAAGGGCCGATAGTATAAAGTAAACNGGTACCAGAGAAAAGAAAGTAACCCGCCAGGTCTCAAAATGAGTTATCAGGAAGCCGCCGATAACTGGCCCTAATGATAGCCCTAGAAAACCAACGGCTGTGTTTATACCCAGAGCCTTTCCCCGCTCCTGACTATGGAACACCTCAGATATTAAAGCCCAGGCGTTGGCTGCTATTAAAGCGGAGCTGGCTCCTGTGAGTAACCTTAAACCTATCAGTTGATATGCATTCTGCGCAAATCCACATAATAGCGCTGATACGCCGACGGTAACCAGCCCCATAAGATAAAGCCTTTTCCTTCCCCAAACATCAGAAAGCCTCCCAAAAGGTATCGAGAAAGCAGTAGTACCTATAAGCGAAGCCGTGGGTACCCACGTTACCAGAGCAGGATCTTCTTTTAGAGCCGTAGCAATTTGAGGCACCGATATAAACAACATAGAGTTGTCTACGGTCATTATAAAGACTCCCAGTGAAGATATAATCAACACCAGCCATTTTGATGATATCAACAACAGAGGCCTATTCCCTTTCTACGTTCCAGCTTCTCATGAGGATAGTTCAAGTCAAGATAACGGCATTTTATTACAAAGACGGGGCTATAGCAAGCTGGCTTTTATTGGTGTTTTGAATCATCCGGATCGTAGGGGGGCAATTCACGAATTGCCTACTTAATTCGGGGATTGTACCCGGAGCTGTCCGCTTTGCGAGACTCTCGGCTTCCGACTGGGCGGGATTCGTAGAAGCCCTGGGCGTAGAAGCCCTGGGCATGGGGTTTTTATGTCTATGCCCCAGACTTCAGTCTGGGGTACTGTTTCTGCCCTGAAAGTTGTAGTCTTGTATATCCAAACTACATCTACGTCATATTAGGAATCCACGGTTTACGTCGCCCCGGGGGCTGTTTAATCATCAGCCTTTTGCTGCTAAAATGGAGCTATTAATCATGAATACAACAACCATTGTTCTGGCTGGCGGCAAAAGTTCCCGACTGGGGAGAGATAAAGTTCGAGAGAACCTGGGGGCGGAAAGCCTGTTGCAAAGAGTGCTGCATCGTATTTCTTCCCTGGGGAATGAGATACTTGTGGTAATAAGGGAAGAAACCAGACCTCTACCGTTATCTCTGGACATACCAGTAAAGTTAGTTACAGACGTTTATCCGGGCCGGGGCGCTCTGGGTGGTCTGTATTCGGGATTGCTGGCCTCAAATACCCAGTATAACCTGGTACTGGGTTGTGATATGCCTTTCCTCAATTTGGATTTGCTGCGTTATATTCTAAAAGTTGTAGAGGGATTTGACGTGGCTGTGCCCCGGTTGGGAGAGTTTATGGAGCCGCTCCATGCGGCATATTCCCGTAGCTGCCTGGCAATAATAGAACCTCTGGTTAAAAGGGGGCTATATCCCATCTATGATTTCTTCCCTGATGTAGAGACCAGGTACGTAGAGGCTGATGAAATAAATAGATTTGACCCTCTACACTTAAGTTTTCTTAATATCAACACCGAGGCCGACCTGCAGAAAGCGCGCTCCCTATACGAACAGGGTTTCTAACTTAACTATTTATCGCGTGAACTAATACAAACGCATTAAATTTAGATGCATGACGATTGAAAAAATGTACCCTGTCATTGCGAGTGAAACGAAGCAATCTGATCACCTTGAGGCTGATTACTCATCTAAAAGCGGAGATTGCTACGTCGCTCCGCTTTTCGCAATGACGAATTATGCAGCACTAATTATTACGTCGGTATTAGTTCTCCGCCAAGGCGTTTAAACTACTTGTTCTTATCCTTTAAAGATGTCTTCAGGTTCTCCAGTTCCTGGCGAAGCCGGGCTTGCCTCTGATGTAAGCTAAAAACATAAACCAGTAGAATAATAATGATAACAGTATAAGCCGCAAACAAATAGGGGAAGTTATCCATTAACTAAATGCCTCCTCCGAGTTTCAATTCTTCAATTTCGCCTTCCATCTGTCGCAAAGAATAACGTAGCCGTAAAAGTAAAGCGAACAGTACAGTAAACGCTGCCAGAGATACCATGAGGGTTAATAACATGGAACCCGGTAATCCTGCGTCGGAACCGCCGCCAATGACTGGAGTAGGATGTTGAACTCTCCACCACCTGATAGAAAGAAACACAATAGGTACATCCACAAAAAAAAAAAAAACCCCTGGGAAGCTGGAGCATACGCCCTCACCAGAAGATAGCCTACATACATGAGCCACAATACTAAGGTGGACGTAAGCCGGGCGTCCCAGGTCCACCACACGAACCAGATTGGCTTAGCCCAGATAACACCGGATATTAAGGTTATAGTGGTAAACACTACCCCGATCTCAGCGGCAGAGTAGGCCATAATATCCCATCGGGGGTCTCGCTTTTTCAGATAGACCAGGCCGCCTAGGAATACCAGGAAAAAGGCGAGAAATGCGACCCACGCTGATGGCACATGGAAATAAAATACCCGTTGTACAATGCCCTGGTTAGCCTCCGTGGGAACCCACATGAAAACCAGATACAAGGCCACAATAAATAATATACCGCAGAGGACGATCAATGATAAATTAATAACTTTACTATTCACTTCTATTTAGACCTCCTGGTCAGATTCTTTACATAATATTATAACTGTTTTAAAAATATTGTTTTACCTGCTGGCATACTTCTTCCGGTGGGAAGGCGGTGGTGGTCTGTCCCAGGAATAGCTCAATATATGAGGCATCGCTGGTTCCCAATGGAGGCAGAGGGAAACGGGGCGTAAGATGGGCATGAGGCCAGAAAGAGTTTTTTTCATCTATGGTAGAAAACAAGGTCATATTGAAACTATAGTAATCCTGGTCGCTCATGAATTTTAGTATTCTATTTAGACCCTGCACGAAATCTTCCCAATCCTGGTCGGAGAAATCGGGGACAGGGCGTGACCCCGGGAATACCGCTAAGATGTCCCACCACCGGCTCCAGGGTACAAAGCTGACCAGCCAGTTTACCTTTCCTGTTTTGCCAATAAACCGTTCACCGATCTCCAGTTCTTTTTCTATTAAATCCGACCAATAAACAGTGCGGTTTCGGCGCTGATAGCGACGGGATGCATCGAGCAGTTCCCTGAAGTGGTTGACAGGGTAATAGTCCGCAACAGGTTGAAGGTGAGGATGTATGACGCTTCCTCCGGCAGGCGGAAGATAATTCCAGTTTATAGTGCAATACTTAACCCGCCGGTCATAGTCGGAAATCTTTTTTATAAAAAGCTGGCAAGCCTGAAATGCATGGAACAGAAGGTCTGGGGAGAACCCGCCAATTTCAACAAAATGCTGTGTTCCCATTGCCGCCACTGCGCAGTAGGGGGCAAAACTGGCATTGTTTGGGAAAATGCTAATTTCTCCATGATTCAATCGGCCCTCAGGTATAATCCGGGAAGGAAATTTAGGTGTAACTTTTTCCAGATTTGAAGGGCAAAAAGGGCAGCCCATTTCCAGTGAACGCCTTACTAAATCACTCAAATCCGGTTTGGTAAGCTTAAACTTACGCATGGGAAAATCCATGATGCTGGCCAGGCGTCCTGTCAATGGGTCAGTCCTGATTTCTAAGTTCTGGAATACTTCCTTAAACCCCTGGGCAGCATCCAGGTAGCTGGTGGGGATAACTTCTTTCTTGAATTCAATCGACATTATCTCTGCTTACTCCCGCTTCCGGAAGCACCTTCTTCCTTCATTTTTTTTATTGCTTTGGGAATGGCTGGCAGTAAGTCACTCGCCAGTGTACCGGTGCTGCCTGTTTCGTTACATATCATCTCCCCCGAGGCTCCGTGCAGGTAAACACCACATGCAGCGGCATCCCGGGGAGTTAACCCCTGGGCTGCCAACCCGGCAATAATTCCAGACAGCACATCTCCGGTTCCTGC